>Ga0209851_1000001_pt1 | contig 279761 bp, 282 predicted proteins | sample GWRWT4_14Oct14_FD_187195 | JGI IMG/M metagenome (GOLD analysis project Ga0209851, IMG submission 187195) | Sand microcosm microbial communities from a hyporheic zone in Columbia River, Washington, USA - GW-RW T4_14-Oct-14 (SPAdes) (version 2) | ecosystem: Engineered > Artificial ecosystem >... | reverse complement strand
TGCAGGGGGAGGGAGGCATATGCCGCTACCATCCTCCTCCCCCTGAAAGGGGGAGGCCGGGAGGGGGTCAATGGACAAACCTGATGTCATACCGCTATAGACCTTATTCGGATCAGATGGATTAGCCGGAGGCGTGTCCATCTGATCCGAATTGCGCCAGCCCAGGACGCAGGATATGGCGGGATGCCAGTACGGCGGCGATGCAATTAAAGCGCGTCGAAGATCAATTTTGTGAACATGCCGGTTTTAATAAACCCCTGGCCCCAATCCGCATCCAGATCGGCAAAGGGTTCGGAAGCCGCCCATGCCTCGGCGGTTTTGCCGGCCTTTTTGGCAGCCGTGACACGCTCGCGCACAGTAAGCAGCATGGCGTGAAACTTTTGCAGATCGGCCTTGCTGGCCAGCGGCCCGTGCCCGGGAATGATTTTGGTTTTGTCATCCGCCAGCGCCAATACGGTTTCCGCCGTTTTGATAATGCCGTTCAGCGTGCCGCCAGAACTTGTGTCAATGAAAGGAAACCAGCCATTCACGAAAGTGTCGCCGGTATGAATGACATTGGCGCCAGGCCAGTGAATGATCGCATCGCCATCGGTATGGCCGGGTTCCATATGCATGATGCGCGCCGCCTCGCCATTTTGATGCAGTGTCACCTTGTCCGAAAAGGTGATCACCGGCAATGCGCCAGCGGCGGCGGGCGGCACCACCATGCTAAAGGCCTTCAGCTCACCGCCCTTTTCCATGCGGGCGCGCACATTGTCATGCGCGATGATGGCGGCGCCCGCCTTGCCGAAATTTTCATTACCGCCGGTATGATCGCCATGCCAATGGGTGTTGACGACATATTTGATGGGCTTGTCCGAAATCGCTTTTACGGCGGCCATGATTTTTTCTGAAAGCGGCGCATACTGATCATCAATCAGATAAACGCCATCGGCGCCTGCGGACACGCCGATATTGCCCCCTTCGCCCATCAGCATATACAGCGTGCTGCCGAGTTTGGTTGTCGTGATTTCAACCTTGGAAAAATCCCGTTGCTGGGCCAATGCGGGCGTCATTCCCGCTGCAAATGCCGCCAACCCCAGCGCAATACAAGTCATGCATGCACGCATTTGCGTTTCCCCCGTTATAGCCCATATGAAATCACAGCCCGTTGCCGCCCAGGACACTCTAATGAACCGCGCACGCAGGTTCAAGTGGCAGGCTCTGATCTGCCGGCAAGAAATGACTTGGCGTTGGCGCAGGTTTCCTGCGGGGTTCCGCCCGCGCCGATGCACGCCCAACCAATGCGGCCCGTATCATATTCCAGTTGCTGCCGCACAATCGCTGCGCTCGCATCGGAGGCGTCATCCTTGCGGGCTGCAACGCGGCTTGCCAGAACCTCCGGCGGCGCATCCAGCCACAGGCCATGAAACGGGACGCCCAGCGACTGCGCCAGCGCTGCAATCGCAGCACGTTCGCCTTCGCGCGCATAGACCGCATCGGCGATGACGCTATGCCCGGCCTGCAATCCCGTTCGTGCGCGCCTGAGGATACAGTCATAAACTTTTTCGCTGTTCTGCTGCGTGTAGGCGGATTGCGGCAAGGGTTGCAGCAGCGGCGCGCCCGCAAGCTGTTTGCGGATTTCATCACTGCGCAAAATCAGCGCGCCGGGTGCGGCCCCGATATCGGGCGCGAGAGCGCGCGCCAGCACGGATTTGCCGCTGCCTGAAAAGCCGCCGACGGCAATCAGCTGCGGCGGCGCCGGGCGCAGAAAAGTTTGCGCCAGCGAGAAATAATCATGCGCTTGTGAAATCAGCCGCGCATTGTCTGAGTGTGACAGCGATGTGCGCGCCATCACAAAGGCGCGTATCCCCGCCCGGCACGATAAAAACAGCGGCAGCAAAGCCAGCCCCCCGGCACAGGCATCCGCACTGTCCGGGGACAGATGCGCCAAATATTGATTGAGGCAATGATTGGCCAGCGCGCCAAGGCCGCGCCGCGACAGGTCCATCAGCAAAAATGCCAGATCATACAGAATATCGATTTTGGCTATCGTATCGCTGAACGTAATACAGTCGAATGGCGTAGGTTCGCCATCCATGCAGAATATATTTCCCAGATGCAGATCGCCATGACAGTGGCGGACCCATCCCGCCGCCTTGCGGCTGTCCATCAAGGCTGCATGCATAGCCAATGCGGCGAAACTCGCGTCACGCAAACCGTCAATTGCGCCGGGAAGAAAAACATTCCCGGAAAAATTCCGGTATTCACTATCATTGCTCAGCAGATTGCGGTGAAAGGCTTGTGCGCCGCCGGCGTCAGGTTCGGGTGCAATGGCGGCGTGAAAAGCGGCAATGTTGCGCGCCAGTCTTGCAACCAGCCTGTCCGTCAGCGTGCCATCTACGGCCATCTGGTCAAGCAGCATGGCGCTATCAAAGCGGCGCATCCGCACCGCCCATTCCACGGCTTCGCCCTTGCCGGCAAGCGCCAGGCTTGCGTCTGCTTCGCGCGTGACCGCGCAGACATCAAGATAGACCGTGGGGGCGGTACGGCGGTTCAGTATAATTTCGCGTTCACAATCCGCCTGACGCAATGCGGGCGTCGAGAAATCGAGAAAACCGAGTTTGACGGGTTTTTTGATTTTATAGGCATAGGCATCAGCCAGAAACACCCTGGATATGGAGGTGTCGATCATTTGTACCGGGCCGGGCAGGTCATAGGCTTTGGGCGTGGCCAGAAATGCGGCAACTTCCTGCCACGCGTCCGCTGCGTCAATCATGAAACGCCGGCTGTTTTTCAAACCCCGCCGGATCCTGATGAATAATGACTTCGGCGCCGGGGAAGGCGGCTTTTACCTCCGCCTCCACCTCGTCTGCGATCAAATGGGCCTCATGCAGCGTCATGTCGGGCTGCATTTCCAGGTGCAACTGAATGAACGGCGTCGAACCGGCAAGGCGCGAACGCACATCATGGATCGAGATCACGCCTGCATGCGCAAGGGCAATATTGCGCACCCGGTTGCGGTCATCTTCTGGAAGTTCCCGGTCCATGATCTGGTCATAGGAGGCACGGAAAATCTGCACTGCGCTATATCCAATCCAGAAGGCGATCGCCAGCGCGATCAGCGGGTCTGCGAATTTCAGGCCGAATCTCCCGCTCAAAACCAGCCCGGCAATAACGCCCAGATTCAGAGCGACATCACTGGCATAGTGCAGCGCGTCGGCGCTGACGGCAACCGATCTGCTGGCGCGCACGACATGGCGCTGAAATGCAACCAGCGCTATGGTCAGGGCCAGCGCGAACAGGGTAACGGCAATGCCGATGCTGCTTTGCACGACCGGGTGCGGTTCAATGAAACGCTGCACCGATTCGAATCCCAGAAATACCGCCGAACCTCCGATAAAGGCCGCCTGGCCCAACCCGGCCAGCGCCTCTGCTTTGCCATGGCCGAAACGGTGCTGGTCATCGGCAGGCAGCAGCGAATGGCGCACCGCAATCAGGTTCAGCAAGGACGCCGCGCCATCCAGAATGGAATCGATCAGGGTCGCCAGCATGACCGCCGCGCCAGTGGCGTAAAGCGCCCCCGCCTTGACGGTGATCAGTGTGGCGGCGACAGCCACAGAGGCATAAGTCGCAAGACGCATCAGGCGCGCCGCCCGCAGGGGTGCCGCGCGGGAAGATGGATCTGTATTGAGTTTACTCATGCGTGATTACAGATAGCGCAAAACAGATCAGGGGTAAAGCAGGCCAAGAGTCCAGGGTGCATCCGGCGCTTCGCGGGTAAATAAAAACCGGTCATGCAGCCGAAAATGACGGTCACGCCAGAATTCTATTCCGATAGGCACCACCCGGAATCCCGACCAGAATTCCGGCCGCGGCACCTGAGCGGGGAACCGCGCCGCAAATTCTTCAACCCGGCGTTCCAGCACCTGCCGCGATTCCAGCGGTTCGGACTGATAGGATGCCCAGGCGCCGATCTGGGCGTTGCGGGGACGGGTGGCGAAATATTCATCCGCCTCGGCATCGCTCACACATGTTGCTTCGCCCATGATGCGCACCTGCCGGTTCAGGCTTTTCCAGTGGAAGCAGAGCGAGACGCCGGGATTTTCGCGTATCTGCTGGGCCTTGGCGCTGCCCAGATTGGTGTAAAAAATAAAGCCGCGCTTTTCGGGGGGTGCGTGCGCCGGATCGATACCGTTCAACAGCACGATGCGCAGATCCGGCCAGCCATCTTCGCCCGCCGTCGCCAGCGACATGGCGTTCGGCGCGGCCTCCCTGGCGCCGGCCTGCCCGAACCAGTCTTCGAACAGGGTGAATGGATCGCTTAAATCAATGGGCCCCGCATTGGGGTCGTCCGTACTGCTGAAAGCGCCTGAACTCTGCGTCATTTTGCCCAACCTTCCGTGCAAGGGTCAAAGCCTAGCTTTACACCGCCCGTAAAGCATTTACCGCCATAATTTCGCCTTGCTCAGCTGTAAAATGCAGCCTGAAAGCGGTAATCCCCGATGCTGGAACAAGATCTGCATTTTTCAGTATTTTTATGTTGGATTGTGGCGCTTCACACTACATATAGGACGGATGGGCGGTAATGGACCGTGCCGGCGTTCCTGCCTGGTATTTAGCATAAGAGGACTGAAATGAATCGGAGTTTGAGCGCGTTGATGAGCGGCATTATGGCAATCACGCTGGTGGCCTGCGATAGCGAAGCCGGTCAGAAACAACAGGTCGGCACTTTGCTGGGTGCGGTTGGCGGTGCGCTGGCGGGTTCGGCGATCGGCGATGGCAAGGGTCAGATGGCGGCGATCGCGGTCGGCACGCTGCTGGGCGCGGGCATCGGACAGGAAGTCGGCCGCTCACTTGATCGTGCCGATCAGCTGGCCATGCAGCAAACCATGAATAGTACCCTTGAGCGGGCCCCTTCGGGACAAACCTCGACCTGGCGCAATCCGGATAGTGGTAATTCCGGCACTTATACGCCGCAACCAGCCTTTCAGACGGCCTCCAACCAGACCTGCCGCGAGTTCCAGCAGACCATTACCGTGGGCGGCAAGCAGCAAAGCGGCTATGGCACAGCCTGCCGTCAGCCGGATGGCAGCTGGCGGGTTCAGAATTAATCGGGGTTTGAATAATTTCTTATATATTGTCATCCTGCCGGAAGCAGCAGCCGGAAACGGCGGCCAGAAACGCGGAATGGCAGTTCCGGCAGGGCTGTTGCTTGAATATCGCGGCAGATATGCATTGAGGCGGATAAGCAATGCGTGATCCCTATGAAGTCCTCGGCGTGCCCAAGACCGCCACGGCGGCTGAGATCAAGGCTGCCTTCCGCAAACTGGCCAAGCAGTGCCACCCCGACACCCATCCCGGAGACGCCAAGAAAGCCGCAAAGTTCCGCGAAATTTCCACCGCGCATGAAGTGCTGTCTGACAAGCAGAAGCGCGCGCAATATGATTGCGGCGAGATCAATGCCGATGGCAGCCAGCGCGCCCAGCAGCGTCACTATCAGCATGCGGGCCAACGCGCCGGCGGCGCGCCATTTGGCTTTGAGGCGGGTGTCAATGATGATTTTCTGTCGGAGTTCTTTAGCGGCCTTCGCGGCGCCGGACGCCGCCAAACCCGGATCAGGGGTGAAGATGTGCGCTATCGTCTGAATACCGCATTTATCGAAGCGGCCAAGGGTGGCAAGCAGCGCATCACCCTGCCCAATGGCAAGACACTGGATGTGAATATCCCCGCCGGGGTGCAGGATGGAAGCCAAATCCGGCTGCGCGGCCAGGGCGAACCGGGCCAGGGCGGCGGCCCGGCCGGAGATGTGCTGATCGACATTACCATTCTGCCCCACCCGCTATTCGTGCGTGAAGGCGACGATATTCATCTCAGTCTGCCGATCAGCCTTCAGGAAGCCGTGCTGGGGGCCAAGATTGCCGTTCCCACGATTGATGGCCCGGTCACGATGAATATCGCCAAGGGGGCCAATAGCGGCAGCAAATTGCGCCTTGCCGGCAAAGGCTGTGTCAAAGCCGGCGCCAAGGCTGCAACCACCGCGCGCGGCGACCAGATCGTCACCCTGCAAGTTAAACTGCCGGACAAGCCCGATGCGGCGCTTACTGCCTTTGTCAAGGACTGGACGCCGGAGCATCCCTATGACCCGCGCGCGAAGTTGAAACTAAATTAAATCCTCTGTTAATCATACTGTAATGCGGTTGTGCTTGATGTTGCACGCCGGGTGCGCTAGACCCGGCGCCCCGGCTGCCCAAAGGGGCAGCGGAAAATCCAGGAATCCTGATGAAAATACGTAATATCGCCATCATCGCGCATGTCGATCATGGCAAAACCACTTTGGTGGACAAGCTGCTGCAACAGAGCGGCGCCTTTCGCACCAATCAAAAGGTGGCCGAAAGGGCTATGGATTCCAATGACCTGGAACGCGAACGCGGCATTACCATTCTGGCCAAATGCACCAGCGTGGTGTGGAAAGATGTGCGCATCAATATTATCGACACGCCGGGCCATGCCGATTTTGGCGGCGAGGTGGAACGTATCCTGTCGATGGTCGATGGCGTGATCCTGCTGGTGGATGCCGCCGAAGGCCCGATGCCGCAGACAAAATTCGTCACCTCCAAGGCGCTGGCGCTGGGCCTGCGCCCCATCGTGATCGTCAATAAAATCGACCGGCCCGATGCGCGCCAGGACGAGGTGCTGAACGAAATATTCGATCTGTTCAGCGCGCTTGAAGCCAGCGATGAACAGCTTGATTTCCCCTATCTCTATGCTTCTTCCAAGCAGGGCTGGGCCAATGACACGCCGTCCCGCCCCGCTGACACGGAATTTGGCCTGGCCATTCTGTTTGATCTGATCCTGGAAAAAATTCCGGCCCCCAAAATTTCCGCGTCGGCAGACGCGCCTTTTTCCATGCTGGTCACTATTCTGGAAGCGGATGCGTTTCTGGGCCGCATTCTGACAGGGCGGGTGGAAAGCGGCACGCTGCGCGCCAATGCCATGGTCAAGGCGATCAGCCGTGACGGCGCAAAGATTGAAAACGCCCGGGTCAGTAAATTGCTGGCCTTTCGCGGGCTGGAACGGGTGCCGGTGGAAGAAGCCCAGGCGGGCGATATTGTCGCCATTGCCGGTTTCACCAAGGCGACCGTCGCCGATACGCTGTGTGATCTGGCGGTCGAAACGCCGATCCCCGCTAATCCGATTGATCCGCCGACGCTCGCGGTGACTTTTTCGATCAATGATTCTCCGCTGGCCGGGCAAGAGGGAGACAAGGTGCAAAGCAGGGTCATTCGCGCGCGCCTGATGCGCGAGGCCGAAGGCAATGTCGCCATTCACATCCGCGAAACCGAAGACAAGGACGCCTTCGAGGTGGCCGGGCGCGGCGAATTGCAGCTTGGCGTGCTGATCGAAACCATGCGCCGGGAAGGCTATGAACTATCGGTCAGCCGCCCGCGCGTGCTGTTTCATGACGATCCCGAAACCGGCAAACGCATGGAGCCGGTGGAAGAAGCCCTGATCGACGTGGATGATGAATATACCGGCATCGTGATCGAGAAACTTTCGCAGCGTAAGGCCGAATTGCAGGATATGCGCCCCTCCGGCGGCGGGAAAACCCGTATCACCATGCTGTGCCCGTCACGCGGGCTGATCGGCTATCACGGCGAATTCCTGACCGATACGCGCGGCACCGGCATTATGAACCGCTCGTTTCATGGTTATGTGCCCTATAAGGGCGCGATCGAAGGGCGGCGCACCGGCGTGCTGATTTCCAACTCGCCCGGCAAGGCGGTGGCCTATGCGCTGTGGAATCTCGAAGACCGCGGCGAAATGTTCATCGAACATAATACGCCGGTTTATGAAGGCATGATTATCGGCGAACATACACGCGACAATGATCTGGATGTGAACCCCATTCGCGGCAAACAGCTCACCAATATCCGCGCGGCGGGCAAGGATGATGCGGTAAAGCTGAAAAATCCGCGCCTGATGTCGCTGGAACAGGCCATCGCCTATATTGCGGACGATGAACTGGTCGAGGTGACGCCCAAATCCATCCGCTTGCGCAAACGCTATCTGGAATTTAATAATCGCAAAAAGGCGATCCGCGAAGCGGCGGGGTAGCTGTATGATACCGTTACAGCGGCAGGAAATATTCGCGCCATTTTAGCTCGGGACAGTTGGTAAGCGGCGCATTATTTGGTGCAAATGGATATTCCGGTCTGATGAAAGTGGGCGAGGTTCTCCAGATGCTTCAGAATGACGGCTGGTTTCTTGTTTCGGTACGAGGCAGCCACCGTCAGTTCAAGCATCCATTGAAACAGGGACGGGTGACTGTGCCGGGAAAGCCAAGCGATGACCTTGCGCCAGGTACGTTGAACAGTATCATGAAGCAAGCTGGACTAAAGAAGTGAGGTGCATATGCGCTACGCTATCGTAATCGAAAAGGCGGAAGGTAACTATTCAGCCTACGCGCCCGACCTGCCGGGTTGCGTTGCCACGGGCGCCACCATTGCGGAGACAGAGCTGCGTATGCAGGAAGCCATCGTGTTTCACCTTGAAGGCCTTCGTGAAGATGGCGCCGCCATTCCTGTTCCCTCTAGCCGGGTCGAATATATTGAAGTAGCCGGGTGAATCAGTGTTTTCCCATGCAGGACGATGAATTACGCGAACTGATTATATTTGCCGGCACGCTGGCAGATGCCGCGCGGGCGGCGATCCTGCCGCATTTCCGTGCGGCCGTAGATGTCGCCAACAAGAAAAATGACGGCAAATTTGATCCGGTCACCATTGCCGACCGGGACGCCGAACAGATCATACGTACACTGATTTCTAAAACATACCCCGAAGACGGCATTATTGGCGAAGAATTCGGTTCTGCCGCAAGCCGAAGCGGCCTGACCTGGTGCATCGATCCCATCGACGGCACCCGCGCCTTTATCACCGGCGTGCCGCAATGGGGCGTGCTGATCGGGCTGCATGATGGCCTGGCGCCGGTGCTGGGCGTGATGGATCAGCCCTTTACCGGCGAACGTTTTGCGGGCAGCCGTCTGGGCGCGCATCTCACACACAATGGAAAATCCACGCCCCTGCGCACCCGTCTGTGTACGGATTTATCGGATGCGGTGCTGACCACCACGCATCCGGGCGCGTTCGGCAAAAAATCCGAACATGACGCTTATTTGCGGGTGGCCGGGCGGGCGCGGCTGCACCGTTATGGCGGCGATTGCTATGCCTATGCCATGCTGGCGCATGGGCTGATCGATCTGGTGATCGAAACGGCGTTGCAGCCCTGGGACATACAGGCGCTGATCCCGATTATTACGGCTGCGGGCGGCGTCATCACCAACTGGTCCGGCGGCCCGGCCGATCAAGGCGGCCAGGTAATTGCGGCGGGCGATGCGCGCCTGCATGCGGCGGCGCTGGAACTGTTGCAAGGTGATGCGGATTAGGTTCAGACTGCGCATGCACCAATTATTGGAGTCTTAGCATGGCCACATTCCCCATACTGGACAATATCGCCAAAAGCACGCGGCATACCAGCTTCTATCTGTCCTGCGGTTGGGCGGACGCCACGCCCATAATATTCGTACACGGATGGCCGGAGCTGTCGCATTCGTGGCGTCATCAATTACCGGTGATGGCGGGGCTGGGCTTTCGCGCCATTGCGCCGGATATGCGGGGCTATGGCCGTTCCAGCACCTATGCGCGGCATGAGGATTATTCGCTCGAACAGATCACCGCCGACATGATCGAGCTGCTGAATGCGCTGGGCGCGAAAAAAGCCATCTGGGTGGGGCATGACTGGGGCTCGCCGGTGGTGTGGTCCATCGCGCAACAGCATCCTGACCGCTGCCACGGGGTGGCGAATCTGTGTGTGCCGTATATTCCTCAGGGTTTAAGCGTCGAAACCGTTCTGCCGCTGGCGGATCGCACAGTTTATCCAGAGGATAAATTTCCCGCCGCGCAATGGGATTATCAGCTTTTCTACCGCGAAAATTTCAAGGCGGCCTGTGCGGGGTTTGAGGCGAATATCCGCAACACGGTCAAACTGCTGTTCCGCGCGGGTTCGCCGGAAGGGAAGGGCAAGCCCGCGATCACCGCCACTGTGCGCGTCAATGGCGGCTGGTTTGGACCGGGCGTAAAGGCCGCGCCGGATTTTCCGCGCGATGCTTCGGTGCTGAGCGAAGAGGACGAAGCCTGCTACACGGCGGCGCTGACTCGCAACGGTTTTTTTGGCCCCGATAGCTGGTATATGAACGGCCCGGCCAATGCCGCCTATGCCGAACGCGCCAAGGCCAATTGGCGGCTGAATATGCCGGTGCTGTTTCTGCATGGGGAATATGATTATGTGTGTGAGACGGTCGAATCGCGGCTGGCGGAAACGATGCGTGCGCATTGCGCCGATCTCAGTGAAACTGTCGTGAAATCCGGCCACTGGATGGCGCAGGAAAAACCGCTGGATGTTAATGCGGCACTGGCCAAATGGATGGCCGCGAAATTTCCGGATTTGTGGCCAGCGCCATAAGTTCAGGGGCGCTTCATAAAGCTGTCAAACGCTCGCCAGAACTGCGCGCGGATGGCGTCGGTTTCCTGTAGAATTTCGTGGCGCGCACCTGTGATGCATAGTGCCTGGCACTGGCCCAGCTGCGACGCCAGCAGCGCTTGCTGATCGGGTGAGGAAACCGTTTCTTCGCTGCCATAAACAAGCAGCGCCGGTGTTTTGATTGCGGCGCAAAAATGCGCCTGCCCCGCCATCGCCATCGAGCGGTACGCAGCGTCAAGCCAGCCAAGTGTTGGCGAGCCGATGACCAGATCCGGATTGGCGCGAAACAGCTGCGCCTCGCGCGCATAGCGTTCCGCATCATGGGTCAGCGGATTCCCCTCGAAGGGATTGCGGGCGGGATCATAGGCTTTCCCGCCCGGAACATAAGCCTCGGTCAGTCCGCACTTAACGCCCGCGGCGGCAATGGCGCGGGCAATAAAATGCGGCAGCGGCGCGGTATTGATATAAGCCATCGGGCTGCACAGCACTGCGCGGGCAAAGGGTTCGGGCCGCTCATGCAGATAGCGCACAGCGATATGCGCGCCCATGGAATGGGCCAGAATATAATAGGGTTTCGGCAATTCCGGCGCACTGGCCACGAACCCGTCCAGAAAGGTGTCAAGATCGCGGTGATATGCGGCAAAGTCCCATACATGGCCTTTATGCCGGTCCGTCAGCGCGCGATCCGACAGGCCCTGACCGCGCCAGTCAAATGCCGCCACCGCATAGCCGCGGGCGCGCAATTCGCCAATCGTCTCGTAATATTTCTCGATACATTCGGTGCGCCCTTGCAGGATCAGCACCGTTCCCAGCAGCTTGCGCCCCGGCCAGCAGGCGGCGCGCAGCTTTACGCCATCTGCGGTGCGCACCGAGGCAAATCGCGCCCCTTCTTGTATGGCCTCCGTCGCGGCCACCGGTTCAGGCGCCCTGGGCGGCGCGATAGGTTCCCAGCAAAGTGTCGATTTTCAATATCAACCCCATGTCGCCGGACAGCCGGATTTTGCCCTGGGTGAAAACGCTCTGGCTGTCGGCCTGTCCCGTCATCAGCCGCCACATATCTTCGATCCCGATCGCGATCAGGCAATTGCCGCCGCCATTTTCGCGTGTAATCCGGTGCGGCACGGTTTTGCAATCGACAAAAATATGGCCGTCGGGTCCAAGATCATAGGTCCAGCAGGCTTTTATTCCGCAGTCGGTCCCGATTTTTTTCGTCAGGGCGGCGAGTATCTGCTGCAACATCTCTTCTTTCGAGGGCATCGCGTGAACCATTGTTAATTATTTACAGCGGCATTTTAACAGATCGGTCATGTGAAAACAGCCTGTTAAATTTCTTCCTGCACCCCAACCTCCACCACCTGCGGTATGGGCAGACGGAAATAATCCACCGCCGACTGCGCGTTGCGGGACAGGGCGATAAACACGCGCTCGCGCCAGCGGGAAAATTTCGGCTGGCGCGCCGGGACAAAACTGACGCGCCCGACAAAATAGGATGTGCTGATTTCGTTAAAGGCGAAGCCCTGCTGACGCAGCAAGGCAAGCGCCGCAGGCACATCAGGCTCTTCCATAAACCCGAAATGTACGACGACCCGGTAAAAGCCATGGCCAAGATCTTCGATTCTGACCCGCTCCGGGGCCGTGATGCGGGGCGCATCAGCAATATAGATCGCCATCAGCACCACACGCTCATGCAGAACTTTATTATGCTTGAGATTGTGCAGCAGGGTACGCGGCATACCTTCTCCCGCGCGGGCCATGAATATGGCGGTGCCGGGTACGCGCACGGCGCGTCCTCTGGCAAGTCCGGCTATAAACTGCTCCACCGGCAATGGATCGCGGCGTTTGGCGGCCGTAATATATTCGCGCCCCTTTTTCCATGTCATCATGGCGGTATATATAGCGATGCTCATCAGAATCGGCAGATAGCCGCCATGAGGCAGGCGGGTCATGGTGGAGCCGAAAAATGTTGCGTCGATAAAAAATAGCGGGATGAACAATAACAGCATCCAGACGCGCATCTCCGGCCGCGCGTGCCAGAACACGATACCAGCCAGAATCAGCGTCACCAGCATCGTGCCGGTTACGGCGATGCCGTAAGCACTGGCAAGCGCAGCAGACGATCCAAACGCCGCGACCATGAACAGCACGACGGCCAGCAGCAGCCAGTTTATCCGCCCGACATAAATCTGCCCGGTGGCTTCCGATGATGTGTGGCTAACATGCAGGCGCGGCAGGTAACCCAGCTGAACGGCCTGCCGGCATATTGAAAAAGCGCCGGAAATTACGGCCTGCGATGCGATGATGGTGGCAAGTGCCGCCAGAATCACGAGCGGCAGCAGCAGGCTTTCGGGGCACAATGAAAAGAAGGTGTGATCGGCGGTTTTGGGATCAGACAGCAACAACGCGCCCTGGCCGAGATAGTTGAGCACCAGAGCCGGAAAGACGATAATGAACCACGCCAGGCGGATGGCCGGGCGGCCAAAATGGCCCATATCGGCATACAGCGCCTCAACGCCCGTGAACGCCAGTACGATAACGCCGATAATGGTAAAGGCAATAGCGCCATGAGTATACAGCAGCGCTACCGCAAAACGCGGGTCGAGCGCCCACAGCACATCGGGTGTCCGCAGGATGGCGAGAATTCCAAATGCGCCAAGGGTCAGGAACCAAACCACGATAATCGGGCCAAAAAGATTTCCGACCCTTGCCGTTCCATAATGCTGAATCGCAAACAGCCCCGTCAGAATAGCGGCGCTAAAAGGGACCACGACAGGTTCCAGGCGCGGCGTCAGAACTTCAAGCCCCTCCATGGCGCTGAGCACGGACAGGGCCGGAGTGATGGCGCTATCGGCGAGAAAGAATGCCGTGCCAATTATGCCCAATGGAATGACGGCGCGCAGCAACGGGGACCGGCCGGGCAACTCGCGCTGGGCGCGCGCCATCAGCGCCATAATGCCGCCCTCGCCATTATTATCAACCCGCAGGATAATCAGCACATATTTGACGCAGACAACAATGATCAGCGCCCAGATTATCAGCGACAGGGTTCCCAGTATTTCAGGACGCAACGGCTTGAGCGGGCCGTCTTCACCAAATGCCAGCCCGAATGCATAGATCGGACTTGTGCCGATGTCGCCAAAGACCACTCCAAGCGCCCCTAAAAGGAGTGGCGCCCTTGCCTTGCCAGGTGATTTCCACATGTCTTTCCTGGCCGTAACATACCTAAGCCAAATGGCGCACCCGAAGAGATTCGAACTCCTGACCCCCAGATTCGTAGTCTGGTGCTCTATCCAGCTGAGCTACGGGTGCCTATTGGGCTTGTGTTATTCCTGTAGAGCGGGCGAACCTACTCAAATGCGGGGGTGTTGACAAGTATTGTTCACCGGGTTCAGTGAAATACAGGCATAATAACGTGATAACCGCTTGTAGCGGCAGGATGCGATGCACTAAGATTGCGCCAGATACCGTAGAGGGAATCACGCTTGATGCCCCTTGCGCGTAGGGGGTAATTGTGGTGCTGTTTGACGTGGTGCTGTTTGACCAGGGGCTGATGCTGTCACCGGGATTGTGGCCACAAACAGGTCGTTAGAGGGGATTGACTTGCATACATCGCGAGCTGTTGTCATTGCTGCGTCCATGCTGTTGTTGGGGCTGCTTTCGGCTTGTTCAGGGACGCCGGATTCATTATGGCCATCATTTTCCGGCGAAAAGCCGGCTGGGGGACCTGGACAGATTGCCGCACCGGCGTCGCCGGGGGAACAAGCGGGCCTGCCTGTCATCGATTCGGCAGCCCAGGCGGCGCCACCGCTGATGGGCAATACGAATTTCTCACCCTTGCAGCCCTCCCAGGGGGCGCCGACCGGCACCCTGGTTGGTCAGCGTATCATGCAGCTGCGCGGGGAGTTGCAGGCGCTGGACGGGCGAATCAGCCAGCATAATGCGCGCTTGCAGGAATTGCGCGCCATTACGGCGGGCAATGCCCAGCGTTATCATGGCACGGTGGCGGCGGTTACGGCGCGCCTGCAACTGGGTACGACGCCTGGCAATCCTATCGTAATCAATCAGTGGAATGCGGCCCAGGCCGATCTGGACCGGCTCAGTTCCGATATTTCCGCGCTGAACGGGCTGAGCAATGCCGTAGCCGAAGATGCCGGAATGGGCGAATTTGTGCTGGAAACCGCACGGGCGACCTATGGGCTGGCGGGGGCCATTGATGAAGACCACCGGCAATTGGGCATTCTGGAAGATGAAACCAATCGCAGCCTGGTGTTGATCCAGCGCCTGCTCGGAGAACTGTCTGAGGATATCAGCCGCCAGACCGCCTATGTCGGCAATGAACGCGCGCGCCTGACCACGCTGGCCAATGGCATCAAGCGGGGCGTGATGTATGGCGAGGCGCTGGCTTCCGGGGCGTCTGCTTCGGGTATCCCGGTTGCGGGAGGCGGCGGCGGCAGCCTGACTTTGGCGGGGCGGCCGCTGGTCGTGATCCGGTTCGATAGATCCGATGTCGATTATGAACAATCGCTCTATTCCGCGCTGACGCGGGCGCTGGAAAGCCGTCCGGATGCCCGCTTCGATGTGGTCTCGGTGGCGCCAACGGGCGGTAGCGCCACCCAGATGCGGCGCAGCCAGACCCAGTCCCGGCAATATGCCGAGGCGGTCATGGCCTCGATCGCCGATATGGGCCTGCCCGCCAGCCGGCTGAGCATTTCCTCCACCACCAGCAGCGATGTGTCCAGCAACGAAGTGCGGGTCTATATGCGCTAAAATCCGTGCGTGTCACGGTAGCTGCGCATATGGCCCAGGCTTTGGGCCTCATATACGCCGCGCGCCAGGGCGCGGGCGACGCAATCGGCGGCAATGCCGCCAATCAATGACAGGCTGAGATGTTCCGAGGCCGGTAATGCGGCCGTGCCGCTGGCCAGGCAGAACACCACATCCCCATCCAGCGGCGTGTGCACCGGACGTACAGCGCGGGCAAAGCCGTCATGCGCCATGATGGCCACGCGCTGCGCCTGTGCTTTGCTCAGGATGGCATTGGTGGCGACCACGCAGATGGTGGTATTGCTTCCGGGTGTCGCAAACATTTTGCTGCCCGCCATCTGGGCGCGGTCCAGCACGGCAGAAGCGGCGGCCTGTGTGCCCAGTTCATTGTTCATGGCAAAGGGCGCCGCCCAGAAGATGCTGCTGCCTGGGATCACGGGCGATCCGAAGGGATTGGCGGCGACCAGCGCGCCAACCTGTAAATCCGCGCCAGTCAGGCCATCTTTCAGAATGGCCGAGGCGCTGCCCAGCCCGCCTTTGTAGATACCCGCCCCGGCGCCGAGGCCGGCGCCTATATTGCCAAGCTGAAATTCCCGCCCCGCCGCGTCACATGCGGCGATGCCAAGCTGGCGATAGGGTGGCGTCATGCCCCAGCCTTTGTCGCCGCCATTGGAAAGATCGAACAGAATGGCGGCAGGCACGATGGGGGCCACCATGGAACTTGCGCCCATGCGAAATCCGCGATCACGCACGCTCAGCCAGGCGGTCGCCCCGCTGGCGGCGTCCAGCCCATAGACCGAGCCGCCCGACAGCACCACTGCATCCACCTTGTCCACCAGACAGCTTGGGTTCAGCAGATCGGTTTCGCGGGTGCCGGGCGCCCCGCCGCGAATATCCACGCCGCCCGTGCAGGGCCAATCCGGCAGCACAATGCTGACACCGCTGCGCACGGCCTGGTCCCCGGCATTGCCGACACGGATGCCATCCACGTCGCTGATCAGGTTCAGGGGGCCGGGAATCACGCCCGGCTGGGAAACTGCATTTGTCATCCGGCCATGATATAGCATTATCGCGCAGTAAGGAATCAGCGATGCAAAACAGCGATCATATGCAGCGGATGCTGCGTCATATCCTGACCCATATCCTGTCTATGGCGGCATGCATCTGGCTGATGCAGCCAGCTGTGGCGGCCGTCATGGCGAAGACCCATATGGCCGCAGCCGCCCACCCTCTGGCGGCGGAGGCCGGACGCCAGATTTTGCGCCAGGGCGGCGCGGCGGTGGATGCGGCCATTGCGGTGCAGGCCGTGCTGGGGCTGGTCGAGCCGCAATCCTCCGGAATTGGCGGAGGTGCGTTCCTGCTGCATTGGGATCAGACGCGCAAACAGATAACGGCCTATGACGGGCGTGAAACCGCGCCTGCGGGCATTAATCCTGGCTGGTTTATGAAACCCGATGGCCAGCCGCTTGGCTTTCGTGAGGCATTCACCGGCGGGCGATCGGTTGGTGTGCCGGGTGTTATCGCCATGCTGGCGCTGGCCCATGAAAAGCATGGAAAACTTCCGTGGGCTGATTTATTTGCGCCTGCCATCAAGCTGGCGGATCAGGGCTTTGCAGTGTCGCCGCGGCTGCGGCTGATGCTTGGGGCCATGCAGGCCCTGCCTGAATTCAGTCAGGCGCGGGCGCTCTTTTTTTCACCGCAGGAGCCGCCCCGCCCGCTGCCGGAAGGCGCATTATTGCGCAATCCCGAATATGCCGGCAGCCTGCGCGCCATTGCCGCAAATGGACCCCAGGCCTTTTACCGTGGCGAATTGGCGCAGAAGATGGTTGCCGCTGTACAAGCGCATGGCGGCGTCCTGACGCTGGAAGATCTGGCGGGCTATCAGGCGAAGCAGCGCGAACCCGTATGCGGGATGTACCGGGCGTATAAAATTTGCGGCATGCCGCCGCCAACATCGGGCGGCGTCGCGGTATTGCAAATTCTCGGTATGCTGGAAAATTTCGAGATGTCCGCGCTGGCGCCGGATTCGGTTGCGGCGCTGCATTTACTGGCGCAGGCCGGGCGGCTGGCCTATGCGGATCGTGGCCTGTACCTGGCCGATTCCGATGCGATAGAGGTGCCGGTAAAGGGCTTGCTTGATCGCCGCTATCTGGCCGGGCGCGCGCAGCAGATCAGATTGGGGCAGGCGGCCCCCGCCCCGGTTGCAGCAGGCCAGCCCCGGCGTCAGACAAGCATCGAATATGCGCCCAACGCGGATGGCGCGCTGCCCTCAACCTCGCATGTCTCGATTGTAGACGGGCAGGGCAATGCCATATCCATGACCAGTTCGGTTGAAGCACCGTTCGGAAGCCATGTCATGGCGGGCGGATTTTTTCTGAATAATCAGCTTACGGATTTTTCATTCGCGCCGGTGATTGATGGCCTGCCGGTGGCCAATGCGGCCGCGCCCGGCAAGCGCCCGCTATCGTCCATGGCCCCGACATTGGTGTTCGGCAAAGACGGCGCGCTCTATGCCAGCTTGGGTTCGCCGGGCGGCACAAGGATTATCGGCTATGTGGCGCAAACCCTGGTTGGCCTGCTGGACTGGGGCCTGGATATGCAGGCGGCGATTGATCAGCCGCGCCTGATCAATCGCAATGGGCCGCTGGAACTGGAGGCAGGCACCGTGCTTGAAAATCTGATTCCGCGTTTCAATGCGCTGGGCCACACAGCGCAGGCGCAACCCACGTTCAGCGGCGTGCAGGGCATCCGCATCCTTGGCGGCAGGCTTGAAGGCGGTGCGGATAAACGCCGTGAGGGCGTGGCGCTGGGCGATTAATGGCGGATGACATTAGATCGAATCACATCCACCTCCACGTCATTGCGAGCCGCGAAGCGGCGTGGCAATCCAGAAGCCACAAACTCAGGCTTTACCGTGCGACTCTCTTGCCAAGCCGTAGCCAGCCTTCTGGCGAAGGCTGGTGGATTGCTTCGCCTTCGGCTCGCAATGACGGTGTAGATAGATTTTGAACAAACCTAATATCGTACCGCTCTAATGGCAGATGTCGGCGCGGCCTTGATCAGCCCTGGCCCTATCCTTTGGAACGCAAAGTGACATAGCCATGCTGGCTAAGGCTGCTGTCGGGAATTTCGATGCGAATCGCCGTGCCATCGGGGCCGGTTCGCAACAGATGCAAGTCCCCGCCATGTGCGCGGGTCAAATCCCTGGATATGCTGAGGCCGAGGCCGCTGCCGCCGTGGCTCGCGCCGGGGGCAAAGGGCTCAAAAAGATGTTCGCGCGCAAGGGGCGAAAAGCCGGGGCCATTATCAAGAACATCTATTGTAACCAGGGGGCCCACGCGCTGCGCTTCTATGCGCAGGGTTCCCCCGCTGTCCATTGCCTGGACGGCGTTGCGCCCAAGATTCTGGATGACGCGGAATATCTGGTCGGGATCAGCGTCGATTTGCAGATCCGCCGGCACGCCATTGTGAAACTGGATGGGGGCATGGTGTGTGCTGCAAATGCTGGCGCCGATTTCATCAATCAGCGGCGATAGTTCAAACAGCAGCCTGCGCGGCGGTTTTTCGCGAGCCCCGCCATAGGTTAAGGTATCCGTACACAGATCAATCGCGCGCCCGACAGAGCTGATCAGCGCCGGTGTCAGGCGGCGCACAAATGGATCATCCACAGTCAGCAGGCGGTCAGAGGCCATCTGCACATTAGCCAATATGTTACGCAGATCGTGGTTGATCTTGCTTACGGCGGTGCCCAGTTCGGCCAGCCGCGCCTTTTGTTTCAGCGATTGGCGCACGGCGATCTGCATGCCGGACAGTTCGCGTTCTGCAACGCCGATTTCGTCATGGCGTTTTGAAGGCTTGATTTCGCGGCGGATATCTTCGGGATGATTGCGGAAACCGACCATGCTGGCGGTCAGTATGCGGATTGGCCGCACCAGCATGTAATGCAGGGTGCAATAGATCAACGCCGCCGTAAAAAGCGAAAGCAGCAGCGAAAGCCCGGCGACATTCCAGGAATATTCGATCATGGCGGCCCGCAGCGGCGCTTCGCGCAGCACAATGTCGATAATGTCGCCGCCGCCATGCGCTGGCGCGTTCATGACGCGGATATTGCGCTTGTCACCCGCCCATAGGGCGCTGAAGGCGTCGATGATCGCGTCCACGGGGCCCACATTGCGCAAATCAAAATGCGCGTCAATCGTGGCGGGCAGATCGCCGGCCAGCATCAGATACCGGACACTGTCACGGCGCAGCGCGACCGCCAGCACATCTGCATTGGTAAGTAATTCCGCTTCCAGATAAACCGGCACGGTATTGTCCTGGGCCGCCTCAACCGCAAGGCTGGCGATCTGCGCCCCCGCGATCTTGGTATTCAGATATTGCAGGCGGAAATATGCAATGGAAGGAACATAGATCAATACCGAAGACAGCAAGATAAAGGCGATGGTCAGAACCATCAGCCTTCCTGACAACCCAATTTTCGGGCGCAGAGAATAAGGCATGCCGCAGCCGGTTATCCCTTTGTTTGTCCGGCAATGTAATATTCGCTTTGCCGGTGCTTTGGCTGCTAATATGACATAACTGCCATCCCGCCGCAAAGGCCGGATGGATTGCGGGGATTGGGGCCTGTAAGGGCGGGGTGAAGGCAAGATCATATGCGGCGTTTTTCCAGAAAAGTGACCCGGTTAAGGATGTTCAGAATGCCGCCAGAAGTGATGCCGAAATTGCCCCTGCTTTTCCCATAGTCCTGGCGCTTTTATGGTGAATTTACGATACTGGCTGTGGGGATTGGCGGCACTGGCCTTTGCGCCCATCCTTGTGTTTGGGGCCAATGGCACGGTTATTCTGCTGGGGCTTGTTGCGCTGGCCGTGCCCGGGCTGGCGGCCTGGCGTTCGCAAATTAAGGAACTTGCCGCCACCCCTGTTGGCTGGGCGCTGGGCGGCATGCTGCTTGTGGCCACGCTCAGCCTGTCCTGGGCCCCCGGGCCGGAAGTCGCAATGGATAAGTTAGCACGCCTGGCGATCTTGTGGCTGGCGGGGTGCGCCGCCATGGCGGCGGTTCTTCAGTCCGGCGAAGCTGTCATTAAATGGATGATCCGCCTGCTGCCACTGGTACTTTGTCTGGCGCTGGTGTTTTATTGGGTGGAACTGGCCACATCGGCGCGCATCATCACGCTGATCACCGGATTGCAGGCGGTGATGCAGGCGCGTTTTCCCACCCTGCAGGAACAGGAACTTTTCCGTCTGATTTATGGTTTTGGCGCGATCAGCCGGGGGGCGGGCCTGCTGGCGCTATATGTGTGGCCCGCCATGATCTGTTGCATGATCCTGTTTCCGGAAAAGGGAAAATGGCTTGCCATCGCGCTTGCGGGTGCGGTTTTGCTGACCATCGCGCCATTGCCCATGCAGGCGGCGCCGCTGGCGATGGTGGCGGGCGGCGCGGCCTATCTGTGGACCTGGTTTGCGCCGCAAACCGCGCCCCGCTGGATGGCGGCGATGGTCATTGTGCTGATCGGCGTCATGCCTTTTGTTTCCCACTATGTATCGCGCCCTGAGGTGGTGGGGATCGAGAAACATCATTTGCCGGGTTCCTGGCAGCATCGTATCGAAATCTGGCATTTCACGGCGCAGCGCATTGCCGAGAAGCCTGTGCTGGGCTGGGGCTTCGATGCCTCACGCAATATAGATGCGGGAAAAACCCAGTTTGTGCTGGAACAGCCGGATGGCAGTGAAGTGATTTATCCGGGCATCGGCCTGTTGCCGCTGCATCCCCATAATGGCGTATTGCAGGTCTGGCTGGAGATGGGGGTCGTGGGCGCGTTGCTGGTGATGCTGCTGATTTTCGGACTGACGCGCATATTGGCGGGCATTATCAGGGATTATGGCCGCATGGCGGGGGCGATGGCGGCGGCCAGCATCGCCAGCGCGCTTTGCACCGGGCTGCTGAGCTTCGGGCAATGGCAAAGCTGGTGGCAGGCAACCCTGTGGATCGGGGCGCTATTGTGCAGCGGGGTTTTGCGCGCGCTTGAACCCTGTCCGGCTCAGACGAAATGACCAGCGGCAATGGCTTCCGGTGGCTTCCGGTCCGGAAATTGCTCAGCTTTCGTTGAAGCGCAAACCGGGTTGTGCTGGCGCCCGGGCGCTGGCTGCACCCGCAGTGTCGCGGCTCAGGCCCTTGGCGGCGAGTTTGCCAAGATATTCCGTCCATAATTTTTCCTGTTGGCTTCCCAATTCATAAAAATAGGCCCAGCTATACAGCCCGGTATCATGGCCATCATCAAAATGAATGCGAATGGCATAATTTCCGACAGGGTCAAGCCGGGTGATGGCGATGTTGCGTTTTCCGGCCACGGTTACTTCCTGACCGGGGCCGTGGCCCTTGACTTCGGCGCTTGGGCTATGCACCCGCAAAAATTCAGCGCTCAGCCGGAAGAGGCTGGCGTCATCAAAACTAATTTCCAGAATATTCTCGGCCTGTTTGAGTTTCACTTCCACGGGCCAGGGATGGGTGCTGCTCATCGCGGGGCGGCATCCGGCAATATGCGCGCTTCGTCAGGCAACATGATGGGGATGCCATCGCGGACAGGATAAGCAAGCCCGGCCTTGCGGCTGATCAGCTCGTTTGCCGCCGCGTCATATTCAAGCGTGGTTTTAGTCAGTGGGCAGACTAATATCTCCAGCAATTTGGGATCGACTTTGTGGCTGGCGGGCTGTGTATTATCTGGCATGGCCTGTGTCCTGTGATGATTTGGGGATTATTGCAGGGTCGGATCGCGCGAGCTGGCGGCGCCCGCAACCGCCATCTGAAGCAGGCTCAGAAGGGCCGCGGCCCGCGCCTGCAAATCCGGGGCTTCCAGAAGCGCCTGTTTCTCAGACAGTTCAAACGGGCAGTTCATGGCCAGCATATTGATCAGATCTTCGGTCGGCGTGTTCTCTATGGCTTTCCAGTCGGCCGAAAGTTTCTGCTGATCGAGATAGTTTTTCAATTCCGCAAGCAGGGCCTGGCGGTCCACATGCGTGGTGTCCTGCGCCGCCAGATCGCCGGCGAAAAGCGAGAAGTCCGCCAGCACCTGCCGGTAAAGCGTCGTAACGGGCAATTCCTCGCGCACCTGAAAGCGGCAGATGCCGCTGAGAATGATGTGATAGCGCCCATCGCCGGTTTCGCTGAAAGAGCTGAGCCGGCCAAGGCAGCCGACGCCATACAGCGCGGGCCGGTCCAATCCGCCAATGCCGGTTGGCGGACGCGGCGAAGGCTGTTCATGGTGCGGCTGGATCATGCCGATAACCCGGTCATGCGCCAGCGCATCATCAATCATCGCCAGATAACGGGGTTCAAAAATATTCAGCGGCAGGGCGCAGCCCGGCAGCAGCAGCGCGCGCGCCAGCGGAAACACGGCAAAGCGCTGCGGCAGGGCGTCAATATCAAGATAGTTGCGGGGCTGTCGCATGCGTCTGGCCGCTGGTTATGAGAATAAAATCGCAGAAAGCCTGCGGCGCGCATCCAGGGTCACCGGATCTTCGGGGCCCATGATTTCAAACAGCCGGACCAGTTGCTTGCGCGCGGCTTCATCATTCCATTTACGATCGGCACGGATGATTTCAAGCAGATGGTCCGCCGCATGCGCATTGTCGCCTTTTGCGGCCAGGCCAACAGACAGATCAAAGCGGGCCTGATGGTCGCCGGGATGATTCTCCAGCCTGGCTTGCAGCGCCGCCAGATCGCCAACATTCTGTGACGAGGCCGCCAGGTCCAGCGCCGCCTGGACGGCAATGATTTCAGGGTGCGACTGGGCAGCGGGCGGGGTCAGCGCCAGCACCTGAAGGGCGCCATCCAGATTGCCCCCTTGCAGATTGCACCGCGCAAGTCCGGCAATGGCGGCCGTGTTTGCGGGGTCTTCCTGCAATACCATGCCATAAGCCTGCGCGGCGGCGGCCAGATCGCCGTCTGCAAACGCCAGAGCCGCGTCTTCGAGCAATAAATCAGTCTGCGATGGCCCGCCCGGTCCCGCGACCCGGTCTATCAGGGCGCGGACCTGGCTCTCGGGCTGATTGCCGACAAAGCCATCGACGGGTTGTCCCTTGTCAAACACGAACACGGCAGGAATGGACTGAATGCGCAATTGCTGGGCGATCTGCTGATTCTCATCAATATTGACCTTGACCAGCGCGACCCGGCCCCCCGCCGCCTTGACAGTTTTTTCCAGAATCGGCGTAAGCTGTTTGCATGGTCCGCACCACGGGGCCCAGAAATCGACAAGAATTGGACGTTCCATGGATGCCTGGATGACATCCTGAACAAAAGTTTCGATTCCGCTATCCTTTATCAGATTGGCATCCATTACTTTTGTTGCGTTCCCGCCGGGATTCGGTTCCATTTTCTGCGTTCTTTCGTGAAGGTTGCGGTTGGGCAAAATTTAAAGGCAGAGATTAACCCTTTTTAGCCATCTGCAACAGCATTGTATAAGCCTTCATACGAATGGAACAGGTTTGAGCAATGGCCTTAAAAGATAGCATGGAATACAGGGCATGAGACGGCTGGGTCTGATTTTCATAGGTCTGCTATATTTTGTACCGGTCACAGGGCCGGTCCTGGCGGCAGACGCCGTGGCACCGGTGGAGACAATAGAAACGCCAAAGCCGGATAGCGCGCCACGGGCTTCAAATCGGGCGCAGCCGGTAGACCGCTTCGGCATTTCACCGAGCGCGCGCTTTCAGGACTGTGACCAATGCCCGGAAATGGTGGTGATCCCTTCGGGAAGCTTTCAAATGGGTTCGCCCGAAGGCGAGCTGGGGCGCAGCACAGACGAGGGACCGGTGCATGAAGTCACTTTCCGCCGCCCCTTTGCCATTGGCCGGTATGAAATTACCATTGCCCAGTGGCGGGCCTGTGTCGAGGCGCGCGGCTGCAACATATTGCCGGATGACCGGCGGGGCGGATCGGATCGCCGCCCTGTCGTGAATGCAAGCTGGGAGGATGCCCAGGATTATATCCGCTGGCTGAACCGGACATCCGGAAAAATCTACCGCCTGCCGTCCGAGGCGGAATGGGAATATGCCGCGCGCGGCGGGACCACCACGCCGCGTTATTGGGGGGAACGCACTGTCGCCTGCGCATTCGCCAATGTCTACGATATTTCCGGCCAGCGGGTGCATCAGTTTGAATGGCCGCATTTCACCTGTATTGACGCCAACGCGACCACGGCTGAGGCGGGCGATTACCTGCCCAACAGCTTTGGCCTGTATGATATGCTGGGCAATGCTTGGGAATGGGTGCAGGACTGCTGGAACGCAGATTACACCAGCGCGCCAACCAATGGCCGGCCCAATTTTTCCGGCGATTGTCAGCGGCGCGTCGTGCGCGGCGGTTCCTGGAAGAATGTCGCCTGGGCAACCCGATCCGCCTTCCGGGGCTGGCAGGGGATCAATGACCGGGTGGACGCCAATGGCTTTCGCGTTGCGCGCTTTAGCAGGTAATAACGGCAGGAAATAGCGGTCGCGCCTGCCGGCGGGCCCGGCCCGCCGCTTCAATCAATGCATTGCCGGGATAACTATGCCGCGAAAACTGTAAATTCTATAACAGTTCGAGACTTTCCGCCTGCGGGCCTTTTTGTCCCTGGCTGGTAGCAACACGGACGCGCTGCCCTTCCATCAGGGAGTTCACGCCTGCGCGTTCAACAATGGAAATGTGCAGGAAAATATCCTTGCCGCCACTATCGGGCTGCACAAAGCCAAAGCCCTTTGCAGGGTTGAACCATTTGACAATGCCTTCAGAAACACCGGTAGCGACACCGCCGCCGCCGCCACCGCCACCGCCGCTACCACCGCCTCCGCCACGTTGTCCCGAAGACGCAGCTGGCGCAGATCTGGGGGCATCCTTGACAGAAAAGATATTTTCGATCTGCGGGCCTTTGCGCCCCTGGCCAACCTCACATTCAATCATTGTTCCTTCACCAAGGCTGGCATATCCGGCACGTTCGACCACCGATATGTGCAGAAAGGCATCGGGGGTGCCATCATCGAAAGTAACGAAGCCAAACCCCTTGGCGGGGTTGAACCATTTAACAGTCGCATTTGTCATGTGTATAAAATCCACGCAAAAAGGGTCATCACCCCACACAGTAGTAGAATTTTCCAAGCTGAGTATAGTTTTTTTTGATGCGGGCGGCAATTCTTTGGCCGCGCATCGCTTTCCCGGCAATTCTTGCCGGACTGTAACAGCCGGAGAGTTATTATGTCCTTCATTTATTTGGCCGAACCGGCGTCACCTGGCTGATCGCATGACGGGTTTTTTCCCAGTAAAACGGGTCGTTGATCAGTTGATACAGCGCCCGGAGCGACGCCAGCATGGCGAACCCCCAATAAATCGGGGTGAGCAGGATATCCGCCAGCAGATCATAATGTTTGCGGCCGATGGCGCCGAAACCAGCGCTGAGCGCGCTGACACCCAGCCCGAAAGCGAAGACCTGGCCATTCAAATCCAGCAATATTTCGGCCACCTGCGGCCCGCAAGCGCAGACGCCCAGAACAAAAACCAGCAAAGCCGCAGGCATGGACAGCGCCAGTGCTACCGTGCCGCCGACAAACAACTGGAATCCCAGAAAGCCCCAGGCGCCCAATTGCCGCCACAGAAGCAAGGGGCGCCGCATATGCACCAGCCAGGTCAGCATATAGCCCTTTTGCCAGCGTGTGCGCTGGCGCAGCCAGTTAAGATGCCGGCAATTCGCCTCTTCCCATGTGGTGGAGGGCAAGACGCCACAGGCATAGCCCCGCCGGGCCAGGCGCAGACCCAGATCGGCATCCTCGGTAACATTATAGGCGTCCCAACCGCCAAGCAGACGTAAAATGCGGGCGCGAAAATGGTTGGATGTGCCCCCCAGCGGAATGGGCAGCCGCATGGCCTGTAAACCGGGCAGCAGCCAGTCGAACCACATGCTGTATTCCAGGGTGAATTGCCGCGTCAGCCAGTTTTCACGCGGATTATAATAATTCAGCCGCGCCTGCAAACAGGCCAGATCAGGGCCGCCCGCCCGGAATGCCGTGGCAGCCTTGCGCAATTGATCCGTATCCGGAATATCTTCGGCGTCATAGATCACGATAAACTCGCCGCGCGCCAGACCAAGCGCGTAATTGCAGGCCTTGGGCTTGGTGCGGGGCGCCAGGGGCGGCACATGCAGCACTTCGAAACAGGCAGGCAGATTCTGGTTCTGTATGGCTGCAATAGTGACCGCATCATCTGCTTCAAGGACAAGTTTTATATCCAGACGGCTTTCCGGATAATCCATCCGTTTCAGCGCGGCGATCAGTTGCGGCACGCTGCGCGCCTCCCGGTACAAGGGCACAATAATGCTATAATGCGGCAGTTCATCGTCCGCCAGAAGGGCGGATAGCGGGCCGGACCAGCGGGCCCGCCATTCCGAAAGCACTCCGGCCGTCAACAATAGGCAGCGAAACAGCGCAGCGGCGGCAAAGATTATAGCCAGCGCCCAACCCGCCGCCATTACCAAAGCTTGCGGCGCCGACAGCAGCAATGCCGATCCGCCCGTCAGCAGGATGCCCAGAGTCAGCCGCTGCGCGGTGCTGATGCCGGCATGGGCGCTGAGCCGGGGTTGTTCCCATGCCAGCCGCCAGGCGGCATTTTCGGCAAGAGTCAGAGCGTCACCAGCGGCATCGGTTGCGCTTGGACGCGCTGCTTCATGCGCGCCGGATTGCAGATCGCATTGCGCAGTGCCCTTCATCGCTTCCCCCCTGTGTCAGAAGCCATTTTTATGGATTGAAACAGGCTTTGCCGGGCCATGCAACGGTCTTGCGTAATCCCTGCACAAAGGGGATGGCAGCGGAAGCTTTCGCTTCCATCCGGCTGGATATTGTTTAAGCTGGGCCTGCCGGCGCCAAACGATCCGGCCGCGAATAGATGGAGGCTAGCGCCATGCATGATCTGGTCATCAAAGGCGGTACCGTGGTTGACGGGACCGGAAGCGCAAAATTTACCGGCGATATCGCCATCCGGGATGGCATGATTACCGAGGTTGGAAAACTTTCCGGCGCGGCGCGCGAAACCGTTAATGCCGATGGCCTGCTGGTGACGCCCGGCTGGGTGGATATCCATACGCATTATGACGGGCAGGCCACCTGGGATCCGCTGCTGACGCCATCCGGCTGGAACGGGGTGACGACGGCGGTGATGGGCAATTGCGGCGTCGGCTTTGCCCCGGTTAAACCCGGCAATCGCGACTGGATGATCGATCTGATGGAGTCCGTCGAGGACATTCCGGCGGCGTCGATGAAGGCGGGGATGGATTGGCAATGGGAAAGCTTTCCCGAATATCTGGATGCGCTGGACCGCATGCCGCGCGCTGTCAATATCGGCGCCTATGTCGGGCATTGCGCGCTGCGCACCTATGTGATGGGCGCGCGCGGGGCCGATGATGCGGATCCCAGCCCTGATGAAACCGCGCAAATGGCCACGCTCATGCGCGAGGCGATGGATGCCGGCGCGCTTGGCTTTTCAACATCGCGCACGGGCATCCACCTGACGCCGCAAGGCGTTCCAATTCCCGGCACCTTCGCCAAGGAAGCCGAACTGATGGCGATTGCGCGCGCGATCGGCGCATCAGGCAAAGGGATCATCGAAGTCATTCCCAGCGGCGTCGTGAAGTCCGACGTGATCCCGTTTTCGTCCGAGATGGGCTTGATGAAACGGCTGTCCATCGCCTCTGGCAGGCCCCTGACATTCCTGACCACCTCTTCGTCTCTCAAGGCCTTTACAATGGCCGAAGATGCAAACCGCGAAGGCGCGCAACTTTTGCCGCAAATCTCCGGGCGGCCTGTCGGCATGCTGTTCAGTTTCGAAAGCGAAAACCCGTTTGCGCGCTTCCCGAGCTTTATTGAACTGAAGAAACTGTCGCAGCCTGAGCGTCTCGCCATGCTGCGTAACCCCGAGGTGAAGGCGCGCATTCTGGCCGACAAAGACCCGGCAATGACGGCCTGGTCGCAGCTTTTCGCCAATCCGTGGAAGCTGACCTATGCGCTGGGCGCCGTGCCCAATTATGAACCTGACCCCAGCCAGAGCCTGACTGCGATTGCCGAACGCACCGGACGCCGCCCAACCGAGGTCGCCTATGACCTCATGCTGGAGGATAATGGCCAGGCGTTCCTGTTCTATGCGGCGGCAGGCTATGGTGATGGCAATCTGGACATGACGCGCGAGATGCTGATGCACCCGCTCTCACTGCTTGGCGGCAGCGATGGCGGCGCGCATTGCAGCCTGATCGTTGATGCGGGTGTGCCCACTTTCATGCTGACGCACTGGGCGCGCGACCGCAAACATGGCCGCCTGCCGCTGGAATGGGTGGTGCAAAAACAAACCCGCGAAACCGCGCGCAGCAACGGCATCATGGATCGCGGCGTTCTGGCGCCCGGACAGCGCGCCGACATCAATCTGATCGATCTGGAGCGTCTGAAAATCCTGGCGCCGGAAGTGGTGTGCGACCTGCCCGCAAACGGCAAACGCCTGATGCAGCGCGCCGACGGTTACGTAGCCACCCTGGTGTCCGGTCAGGCCATTCAACGCAACGGCGTAGACACCGGCGCCCGCCCGGGCAGCGTTGTACGGTCGCGCTGACGGGTGGATCATAATACTATTCAAACCGGATCAGACCCCCACCCCGGCCCCTCCCCCTTTTTCGGACCCCTTTTGTCAAGACCTGACCCCTTTTTCGGAGTCTGACCCCATGATCCCAGAGGAGGAGAGAACATTGACCGAGTGGCAACTTCATTGGTTGGAAGCTGAGGGTGATCTTCATCCATGGCGTCGCCAGATCATAGATGAAATCGACGCAACGCGCGCCGCCGTTTCGCGATTATTGCCACCACCGCGTCTCGACGTGCTGATTCAGCGGCTCCCCGGAATGGTGATCCGGGAGATCGGCATGGTCGGCCACGCATACCGGCGTAGCCTGTTTGCCCTGACATGCGACCCGGACAATGAAAACTTCGCACGATGCCTTTCGGACGGGACACTCCGTCGCCAAGTAGCTCACGAAGTTCATCACTGCCTTCGCATGGGGGGCCCAGGTTACGGCAGGAAACTGGGAGAAGCATTGGTTAGTGAAGGTCTCGCCGGTCATTTCGTGAGACAGCTTTTCTCCAATCCGCCAGAGCCCTGGGAGTGCGCCCTGAACCGCGAAAGCCTTCATGCTCACTTCCCAGAAAGAACGGCATTGGACGCGACGGACTATGATCACGCCGCCTGGTTCTTCGGTAGCAGTGGCAACCGCCCACGCTGGACCGGTTACACACTTGGTTACACTTTGGTCGAGAAATGGCTCGAAGTGACATCCGGCGTCGGCGCCGATGCGATAGTCAATGTTCCAGCCAACGTCGTCCTTGCGGCATGGAACGGCGCGAAATGACATCGATCAGGCGAAAGGGAAAAAAGGCGTCGGGTCTTGACATGACGGTTTTTGAGGCAAGCCGCCATCAACTTTGATCGCGGAAAATCTCATCCACCTTGAGCAAGCAAAGGCCTGGAACGCCGGGATATGGTTCCATTGTAAAAATTTTCAGTTTGTCAGTCTCTAAAACTTTTAATCATGCCGTCGGCATAAGATTTTTTGACGAGATATGTCACTCGTCATTTTTTCTTAATTCCTGGCATCTTGCAAACCCATCATCCCTATCAGGTGAGCGCAATGTATACTCTCCCGTCCGGTACGTTGCCGTTACTTGATCGCGATGGGGTTCACCGGCGAGCCGACGCCGCCGGTGACGCGCAGGGGTTGGGCGACCAGCAGAAACGTGTAGACGCCATCGGCCGCGCAGTCCGCGCCCAGGGCTTCGAGATCCCAGATTTCGCCGAGCATCATGCCCATGTCGCGCAATGTCAGCATGTGAAACACCAAAAAGGCGTCCTCAAATTCCGAGGCGACGCATTCCACCGCGATATTGTCACTGGCCACCGCAGCAGCGCGTTTGTTATGCAGCCATTCGGCGCAGCGCCAGCTTAGCCCCGGCGAGCCGTGCAGCCACGCTTCGCCATTGCGGGTCTCCAGAAAATTCAGCCGCCAGCCGGTGCGCAGAACGACAATATCGCCTTCCTCAATGGTGACCTTCTGGGCCCTGGCGACATCGTCCAGTTCCTCGGGCGAAATGACCGTTCCGGCTGCAAGATATTGCACCTTGCGGTGGCGCGCCACATCCAGCAGCACCGCGCGCGAGACGATATGGCCTTTCCCCGCCACCTGATCGATGCTGACCTTTGAGGCGCCAAAACTGGTGATGGAGGACGCTGGATAGCCATTGTAAAGCTGCCCGTCATAATAGACATGCGACAGCGCATCCCATTGGGTGCCCGATTGCAGCGGCATGATGATATAGTCATCGGTGAACCGCATCGGCCCCTTCCACCACTCCACCATCATCGCCTCGGTGCTGCCGCCCCAGCCTTCAAGGTGACGCGCGGCCTGATCATCGCCGCCATCCAGAGACATGATGTGAATGGGATTGCGCCGGAACCCATGCGCGCCCTGCGGGCCATAGGCATCCACCGGAATGCTGAGCGGAAATATTTTTCCCTGTTTCGCCGACGCCGCAGCGGCGGCAATCTTCGCCGGGGTGATATAATTCAGCGTGCCCAATTGGTCATTGGGGCCCCACTTTCCCCAATTGCTTATCTTTTTTGCAACGTCGCGCCATTCCGATGCCATGATGTGCCCTCCCATTTTCAATGTGCCTGTCAAGAAGAGCGGTCTTGCGCCGCCATGTCAATCTTGCTGTTGAACAGATCAGAATCTAATTCACCACCCCGCCTGCGCGCAGCTTTTCGATGGCGGCGGCGTTGATCCATCTGATTCTATCAGAAATGAAACACCCGGACGGCGCAGAGCAGATCGCCCTCCCATTCCAGTATTTCCACCACATGTTTGGGGCCAGCCGTGTCGATTGATGAACGGCGCAGATATTCCACCACATCTCGCCCGCCCTGGCTGGTCACGTCCAGAATTTCAAAACGGATATTTTTCACCAGTGCGAAAGAGGCTTCGGCATAGGCGCGGATTTGCGCTGGGCCGTGCAGTTCCGCTTTGCCCAGTTCCGGCATTCTGGCTTTCACCCCGGCGCTGGCATGGGTGGCGCCGGGCGTATAGAGCGCTGCGACCCTATCCGGGTCTGCCCCTTCCCATACGGACTGCCATCGCAGGACACGTTCAGGAATGATCATAATGAGACTCCATATAGGTAAATACTACTTACCTATATGAAAAAGAGCTGTTGCGGTCTAGCGGGTTTAACCGATCACCTTGTCCGCGCGCAGCTTTTCGATGGCTGCGCTATCATAACCTAGCTCAGCCAGAACCTCGGCGGTGTGCTGGCCGGGTTCGGGCATGGGGCGTTTGGGTGTGATCGGGGCGCCGTTGAAACGCACCGGCGAGGCAATGCCCTTCACCATGCCGCCATGCCCGTCGGGCACATCGATAAAGGCGCCCGCCGCATGCGCCTGGGCGTCAACCACCACCTGGGCCGGGTGTTGTACCGGCGCCCAGACCAGATCGGCTTCATCGAAAATTTTTCCCCATTCCGCCAGCGTGCGGCCAGCCAGCGCGGCGTCAAAAATCGCCACCATGGCGGCGGCGTTTTCCTTGCGGTCGATCGGGGTTTTGAAACGCGGATCATCGAGCAGTTCGGGATGGCCGACCACTTTGCAGATATCGCCGAAGTCGGTTTTATTGCCGCGCGGGATCAGCATCAGCCATTCACCGTCAGATGTTTTATAGAAATTGCGGGTGGCCTCGTCGGCGCGTTCGCGCGGCGGTGTTGACGCCAGCTTGCCGAAATGCATCTGCGTCGCCATGTCGGAGGCGAGCGCGAAAATGCCGGTGCGCAGCAGCGAGGTTTCCACCAGCATTCCCTTGCCGGTGCGGTCGCGCGCATAAAGCGCGGCCAGAATACCGCTGACTGTGGTGATGCCGGTAATATGATCGCCCACAGCGGCGCGGATCGGGATCGGATCGGCCCCCTTGGGCGCGATCATGCGCGCCAGGCCCGAACGCGCCCAGAACGCCACAATGTCAAAGCCGGGGCGGTTGGTTTCCGCGCCCTGCAAACCATAGCCGGTGACGCTGGCGTAAATCAGGCGCGGATTGGCAGCCGAGATGTTTTCATAATCCAGTCCGGCGCGTGTCAGTGCGGCAGGGCGCACATTGGTGATGAAAATATCGGCCGCCGCGATCATTTCACGCACAATTTTCGCGCCCGCCGCATCGCGGATATTGACCGCCACGCCGCGCTTGCCGCGATTATCAAACGCGAACATCGGATTGCCCACCAGCTTGTTGCGCGAAACGCCGTGGAACGCCTTGCGCACCGGATCACCGCCCAGCTCTTCGATCTTGATGACATCGGCCCCCCAGTCCGACAGCACCATGGCGGCGGACGGCGCCGCCATATAGGTTGCCAGTTCAACGACTTTTACGCCTTCAAGCATTGGATGTTCCTTTCTTATTTTGTTTTTAATTTGTGCTTTTCATAAGAAGCATACAGCGCAAAGCCGCTGAGCATCGCCAGCGCAAAGATCAGCCCTTCAGTGTATCCAAGCGCCAGTACTGCAATTGCGGGGCCTGGGCAAAGACCGGCAATCCCCCAGCCTATGCCGAACAGGCTAGCCCCAACGACCAGTGGCGCATCTAGATCGGTGCGTGTGGGGACCTGAAACACATCCGCCAATACGGGGCGCGGACGGCGCAACACCAGCCGATAGCCAATGGCCGCAACCCCCGCGCCGCCGCCCATGACAAAGGCCAGGCTCGGGTCCCAGTTTCCGGCCAGATCAAGGAATGAAAGAACTTTGGCGGGGTTCACCATCTGCGCAATGGTCAGGCCAATCCCGAACACGATGCCAACTGCAAAGGCGGAAATAATTTTGTTCATGTCACGCCCCCATCGCATGACGGATGATATAGACGGTCGCAAAGCCGGTGAACATGAACGCGCCCGTCGCCGCCAGGGATCGTATGGAAAGACGAGAGACGCCGCATACGCCATGACCGCTGGTGCAGCCGCTGCCAAGCCGCGTGCCAAATCCAACCAGCAGCCCAGCCGTCATCAGCCAGCTAGGAGAAGACACAGGAAACTGAATTTCGGGCAACTGCCCGCCCAGCGCCATATAGACCAGCGGCCCGGCTACCAGCCCCAGAACAAAGGCCAGCCGCCATTGCCAGTCGCCTGCAACCGGCATAATCAGCCCGCCCGCAATGCCGCTGACGCCTGCAATGCGGCCATTCAGCAGCATGAACAGAACGGCCGACAGGCCGATCAGCATGCCGCCTGTCAGTGCGCTGATGGGCGTGAAATTTTCCATGATCTTCTCCGGTTTTGGGTGATTTTGGATTGAGCTATGCGTCAAACCCGGCCTGTCACCCCGGATTTATTCCGGGGTCCAGGAGTCACAAGCACAGGCCTGAGTGTTTGTCCCTGGACCCCGCAACAAGTGCGGGGTGACACTGAGTTTGGGGCGATTCATTCTAAAATCATTCTGCTCTCATTCAGGCCTTCACCCCCGCCAGTTTGGCGATGCCGTCGAGCCGGGTTTTGAATTCATCCAGCCCGCGCCCGCCCACCATATGCACGACCTGTTCAACGCCAATATCCTCATAGCGTTTGAAACGGTCGGCGTCGCGCGCGGGCGCATTCGGCATCACATAAATCTTCACATCCTTGCGGCTGCGCCCATTATTGGCGAGCAGTTCATCCAGCCGTTTCAGCTTGGGCGGCATGTCTTCCGGCATCATGCCCGCGCCCAGCCAGCCCTGGCCGATATCGGCGACACGCTTTAACGCCGGTTCGCTTTCGCCGCCGAAAAAGATCGGCGGATGCGGCTTTTGCACCGGCTTGGGGTTTTGCAGGCTGGGCGGCAGATTGAACAGCTCGCCTTTATATTGCGACACTTCATCGCACCACAGGGTCTGCATCACCTTGATACATTCGCGCACCCGCTTGCCGCGGTCGGCAAACGGAATGCGCAGCGCGTCAAATTCTTCCTTCAGCCAGCCGACGCCAACACCGAGATTCAGCCGCCCGCCCGACAGATAATCCACATCGGCGACCACTTTGGCGGTGTAGATGGGTTCACGCTGCGGCACCAGGGCGACCGCCGTGCCAATACGGATTTTTTTGGTGTGCGCCGCCAGAAAGGCCAGCGAGATGAACGGGTCCATCATGCCGTGGCGAAAGCCGCTGATCTTGCCATCTTCGGAATAGGGATAGCGTGACGCATATTCATCAAAGAACAGCACATGTTCCGGCACCCACAGGGCGGCAAAGCCGCGCTCCTCGATGGCCTTGCCCATGGCCGCAATCTGATCCGGGGGTGTTGCGCCGCTGGTGCTGCAAAAAATTCCGACCTCAACCATGCTGATCTCCCTGGCTATCGTTGTTTTGCAGAAGTGTACGGTGCTGTGCTAGGCTGATGCAACCATAAGCCATGCACCAGGGAGGCGAACATGCAGTACGGCATTTCCATGTTTCCAACGGATTATTCGATTACCCCTGCCGAACTGGGGGCCGCCATGGAAGCGCGCGGCTTTGAATCCTACTGGGCGCCGGAACATTCGCATATTCCCGTGTCGCGCAAATCACCCTGGCCGGGCGGGCCGGAGCTGCCAAAAGCCTATTATGATGTGATGGACCCGTTTGTCGCGCTGGCCACAATGTCGGCGGTGACCAAAAAACTCAAGCTGGCGACGGGCATCTGCCTGGTGGTGCAGCGCGATCCGATCCAGACCGCCAAGGAAATCTGCACGCTGGACACGCTGTCGGGCGGGCGGTTTCTGTTTGGCGTCGGGGCGGGCTGGAACGCCGAGGAAATGGCCGATCATGGCACGAAATTTTCCGAACGCATGGAAGTGATGCGCGAACGTATTGAGGCGATCAAGCTGATTTGTTCCAAAAGCAAACCGGAATATCATGGCAAGCATGTAAATTTCGAGCCGTTCATGACCTGGCCGAAGACGGTGCAGAAACCGCATCCGCCGGTGATTGTCGGCGGCGGCTATCCGCATGGCGCGCGGCGCGCGGCGGAATATGGCGATGGCTGGATGCCCATTCAGGGGCGCGACGATGTGGTGGCCAGTATTCCAAAATTCCGCCAGATGCTGGCCGAACGCGACCGCGACCCGGACAGTGTTGAAATCAGCGTGTTCGGTGTTGCGGCGGATGCGGAAAAAATCAAGCCGTTCGTGGATGCGGGCGTCAAGCGGGTGGTGTTTGGACTGCCATCGGAAGACGCCGCCGCCAATATTGCGCGCCTCGACAAGATGGCCGAAGTGATGCAGAAAATTAGATAGCGGAACTGGAGCGTCAGGAATGCTGCGTAAAATACTGATCGGCCTGGCGGCGCTTATCGCCATTGCCGGATATATTCTGTACACGCCGGATATTCCCCATGATGAACTGGTAGCGAAATATGGCGGCGGGGTATCGCGCTTCACCACATTGGCGGATGGCACGCGCGTGCATTACCGCGATCAGGGCGACCGCGCCGCGCCGGTGATTGTGTTGCTGCATGGAACCAGCTCGTCACTGTTTACCTGGGAAGGCTGGGTCAAGGCGCTCAGCGGCCGCTACCGGCTGATCAGCCTCGATCTGCCCGGGCATGGGCTGACCGGGCGCACCGCCACGCAGGATTATTCAGATGCCGCTGCCGTGGCGTTTGTGCGGGCCTTCACCGAAAAGCTGGAACTATACCGTTTTGCGCTGGCGGGAAATAGCTGGGGCGGCGAACTGGCGGGGGCCTATGCGATTGCCTATCCCAAGCGGGTGACGCATCTGATCCTGATTGATGCGGGCGGCATTGCCATGCCTGATGGGCCGCGCAAAATCCCGCTGGCGTTTCAATTGATGGGCAAGCCGGTGATCGGCGATCTGATGGCCTGGATGACGCCGCGTTCTATCGTGGCGGAAGGTGTGCGTTCCGTCTATGGCGATCCCGGCAAGGTGACAGACGCGCTGATCGATCAGTTTCACGATATGGTGCGCCATGAAGGCAACCGTCAGGTCAGCAAGATGCGGTTAAAACTGCCATGGGACAATCTTCTGGAGGGGCGGCTGAAGGAAATCCAGGCCCCGACCTTGATTCTGTGGGGCGATAAAGACGGGCTGTTGCCGCTGTCTATGGGGCAGACTTTTGACGCGGGCATTCCTAATTCAACCCTGCATGTGTTTGCCGGCGTGGGGCATGTGCCGATGGAAGAAATTCCGGACGAAAGCGCGGCGGTAGCCGAGAAGTTTATTTCTGAAAACCAGTAAATGAGCACAAGCGCGAGGAGAAAATCATGCAGCTGGGAAAATTGGGCGTATGGCAGTTCACCGATGGCATGACGGCGGCCGAGGCGGCGGCATTTGCCCAGCAGGTGGAGAAATGGGGCTATAGCGCGCTGTGGATTCCCGAGGCCACGGGGCGCGAACCCTTTGCCCATGCGGCCTGGCTGCTCGCCAATACGCAGAAACTGATTGTCGCCACCGGCATTGCCAATATCTATGCGCGCGATGCGCGCGCCTCGGTCAGCGGCCAGAACACGCTGGCCGAACAGTCCGGCGGGCGCTTTCTGCTTGGGCTGGGCGTGTCGCATGTGCCGCTGGTCGAAGGCGTGCGCGGCCATAAATATGGTGCGCCGGTGGCGACCATGAAGGCCTATCTGGAAGGTATGAAAACTGGCGCGCCCTTCACCGGCATTGCCCCGGCGGAAGCCCCGCTAACGGTCATTGCAGCACTTGGCCCGAAAATGCTGGAACTGGCGAAAACCCATACGGCGGGCGCGCATCCCTATCTGGTGACGCCGGAACATACCGCCATGGCGCGCAAAATTCTGGGTGCGGGGCCGATGCTGTGCGTTGAACAGATGGTGCTGGGCATAACCGATCCGGCCAAAGCGCGCGATGTGGCGCGCAAGACCATCGGCTTTTATCTGGCGCTGCCCAATTACCGCAATAATCTGCTGCGGCTTGGTTTCAGCGCCGATGAAATTGACACCAAAAGCGACCGGGTGACAGACGCCATTGTCGCCTGGGGGGATGCCGGGAGAATCCGTGAGCGGATAGATGCGCATTTCCAGGCCGGCGCCAGCCATGTCTGCATTCAGGCCATCCCCCCCGATGGGGGCCGTATGCCGGATAATGCGCTGCTGGCGGAACTGGCGCCGGGCGCTTAGCGGGATGTTCATACACCAAGCTAGAACCCTTCAGATCAGGGGGCGCGAAACAGGGAGGATCACATCATGACTTTGCGGCAGGAAAATTATCAGGCCATGTTGATCGACAAGCGGGCCAATGGCGTGGCGGTGGTTACGCTGAACCGGCCGGAACGGCTGAATGCGGTGAACGGGGTTCTGCACCATGAGCTGGCCCGCTTTACGCGCGATGCGGAGGCGGACCGCGATGTGAAAGTCGTTCTGCTGGCGGCGGCTGGCCGCGCCTTTTGTGCGGGCGGCGATTTTGGCGGCGGCGGCGATGCCGCCAGCCTGACCCTGGAAGAGGGGCGCCAGATCGTCGATCATATTCTGGAACTGCGCAAACCCATTATCTCTGCGGTGCAGGGCTATGCGATGGGGCTGGGCGCGACAATTTCGCTGCTATGCGATGTGGTGGTGGCCGGGCACAGCACGGTTTTCGCCGACACCCATGTCAATATGGGCATTGGTGCTGGCGATGGCGGGCAGGTGATCTGGCCGCTGCTGCTGGGCGTCAACCGCGCAAAATGGTTTTTGATGACCGGCGAACGGCTGACCGGCCAGGCGCTGTTCGATATGGGGCTGGTGAATTTTCTGGTTGATGACAAGGATATTATGACCAAAGCAATGGAATGCGCCGACCGGCTGGCGGCGGGGCCGCAGGCCGCGATCATCGCCTCCAAGGTGCCGATCAACAGCTATATCCGCGCCATCTCCAATCAGGTGCTGCCGCTGTCGCTGGCGATGGAAGGCGAGACGATGCGCAGCAATGATGCTAAAGAAGCCCAGCGCGCCTTTGCCGAAAAGCGCCCGCCTGTGTTTGGTAAATAATAGGAACGCCTAATAGTGAAAAAACCGCTTATCTATGTTGACACCTCAGTTAACGATGTACTCACCCCGCGAGGTTGTTAGCCATGACGAAGAGGACTGAATTTCACACAGTGGATTTTTTTCGTACAATCCGTGACAAACAGGCAGCGCTACTGAACGGAAAGTCTTCCGCCGAAATCATCGGTTTTTTCAAACAAGCAGCAAATAATCAGTTGCCGGAACCTGAAAAGGCGGACGCCTCAGTCCGCCCGAATAGATAGCAAAATAACAGGGTGTTAATATGTCAAACGATCAGACTTTCCCCGTCCCCGCCGAATGGGCCAAAAAGGCCTGGGTGGATAACGCCAAATATCTGGCCATGTATGAGGCATCGATCAAAAACCCGGAGGCGTTCTGGGGCGAGCAGGGCAAACGCATTGACTGGATCCGGCCTTACACAAAGGTCAAGGATGTGTCCTTTGATGCGAAGGATTTCCGCATCCGCTGGTATGAAGACGGCACGCTGAACGCCAGCGTCAATTGCATCGACCGGCATCTCGCCAAACGCGGCGATCAGGTGGCGATCATCTGGGAGGGCGATGAACCCACTGATGATAAACGCATCACCTACCGCCAGCTGCATGACGAGGTTTGCCGTTTCGCCAATGTGCTTAAATCACGCGGCGTCAAAAAAGGCGACCGGGTAACCATCTATATGCCGATGATCCCCGAGGCCACCTATGCCATGCTGGCCTGTACGCGCATAGGCGCGGTGCATTCGGTGGTGTTTGGCGGCTTTTCGCCAGATGCGCTGGCCGGGCGCATTCTCGATTGCGAATCCACTTGCGTGATCACGGCGGATGAAGGCGTGCGCGGCGGCAAAAAAATTCCGCTAAAGGCCAATACAGACGAGGCGCTGCTGCAATGCCCCGGCGTCAAATCCGTGATCGTGGCGCGGCGCACCGGCGGCGCGATCACGATGCAGGCGGGGCGCGATATCTGGCTGCATGAGGCGGCGGCGAAGGTGGCGGCGGATTGCGCGCCGGAGGAAATGAACGCCGAGGATCCGATGTTCATTCTGTACACGTCGGGTTCAACCGGCAAACCCAAAGGCGTGCTGCACACCACCGGCGGCTATATGGTGTTCGTCAGCCTGACGCATCACACTGTGTTCGATTATCATGACGGCGATATTTACTGGTGCACTGCCGATGTCGGCTGGGTGACCGGGCACAGCTATATTGTCTATGGCCCGCTGTCGAACGGCGCAACGACGCTGATGTTCGAAGGCGTGCCGAACTATCCCACCAACAGCCGTTTCTGGCAGGTGTGCGACAAGCATCAGGTCAATATTTTCTACACCGCGCCCACGGCGTTGCGGTCGCTGATGCGCGAAGGCGACGGGCCGGTCACGTCCACCAGCCGCAAAAGCCTGCGGCTGCTCGGCTCGGTGGGCGAACCGATCAATCCCGAGGCCTGGCTGTGGTATCACCGGGTGGTGGGCGAAGGACGCTGCCCGATTGTCGATACCTGGTGGCAGACCGAAACCGGCGGCATTCTGATTACGCCGCTGCCGGGCGCAACCGCCCTGAAACCCGGTTCCGCGACCCGGCCGTTTTTCGGGGTGCAGCCGGTTCTGGTGGATGCCGAAGGCGCGGTGCTGGAAGGCGCCGCATCCGGTAATCTGTGCCTGAGCGGCAGCTGGCCGGGCCAGATGCGCACCGTCTATGGCGATCATGCGCGCTTTATCGAAACCTATTTCACCACCTATCCGGGGAAATATTTCACCGGCGACGGCTGCCGGCGCGACGAAGACGGCTATTACTGGATTACCGGCCGGGTTGATGACGTGCTCAACGTTTCGGGCCATCGCATGGGCACGGCCGAGGTGGAATCGGCGCTGGTCGCGCACCCCAAGGTGGCCGAGGCCGCCGTGGTGGGCTATCCGCATGACATTAAGGGCCAGGGCATTTACGCCTATGTCACGCTGAATGCGGGCGTTGCGCCGGGCGATGATCTGCGCAAGGAACTGGTGCAATGGGTGCGCAAGGAAATCAGCCCCATCGCCGCCCCCGATCTGCTGCAATGGGCGCCCGGCCTGCCGAAAACCCGTTCGGGCAAAATCATGCGCCGCATCTTGCGCAAGATCGCGGAAAATGAGTATTCCTCGCTGGGCGACATCTCGACACTGGCCGACCCCGGCGTGGTCGAGGATCTGGTGAATAATCGTATGAATAAAGGCGGATGATATGCACAAAGGCACAGAATTACGGCATGACTGGACCCGCGAGGAAATCGCCGCTTTGTTCGCGCTGCCGTTCAACGATCTGATTTTTCAGGCGCAGACGGCGCATCGCAAATATTTCGATCCCAATCAGGTGCAGATGAGCACCCTGCTCAGCATCAAAACCGGCGGCTGTCCCGAGGATTGCGGCTATTGCGCGCAATCGGCCAAGTTCGAGACGCCGGTCAAGGCCACCAAGCTGATGCCGGTCGAGGAGGTGATCGCCGAGGCGAAGCGCGCCAAAGAGGCGGGCGCCAGCCGCTACTGCATGGGGGCCGCGTGGCGCAATCCCAAGGACAAGGATCTGGACGCGGTGTGCCAGATGGTCGAGGGCGTGGCGGCGCTGGGCATGGAAACCTGCGTGACGCTTGGGATGCTGACAGATTTGCAGGCGCGGCGATTAAAGGATGCGGGGCTCGACTATTACAATCACAATATCGACACCTCGCCGGAATTTTACGGCAAGGTGATCAGTACACGGACCTATCAGGACCGGCTGGATACGCTGAGCCATGTGCGCGATGCGGGCATCAATGTGTGCTGCGGCGGCATTGTCGGCATGGGCGAGGCGCGCAGCGACCGTATCGGTATGCTGCATACGCTGGCCAATCTGCCGGACCATCCCGAAAGCGTGCCGGTCAATATGCTGATCCAGACCGAAGGCACGCCTGTCTATGGCGAAGAGAGGCTCGACAGTTTTGAATTTGTGCGCACGGTGGCGGTGGCGAAAATTCTGATGCCCGCCAGCGTGGTGCGGCTGTCGGCGGGGCGCGAACAGATGAATGACGAAACCCAGGCGCTGTGTTTTCTGGCGGGCGCGGGGTCGATCTTTATCGGGCCGAAACTGCTGACCACGAAAAACCCGGCCAAGGAACGCGATGACGCGCTGTTTGCAAGATTGGGCATCACGCCGCAACCCGTGGCCGCAAAAGCCGCGGCGGCGCAGGCGGCGGAGTGAGCGCGCGCCTGAACGGAATCAATTTGGGTGGAGCCTGTTAACGGACCCCCACCCCAACCCTCCCCCTTGCCGGGGGAGGGAGGCATATGCGGCAATCGCCCTCCTCCCCCTGAAAGGGGGAGGCCGGGAGGGGGTCAGGAGGGTAGTATCAAACAATCGCATATCAATATCCCCCATGAAGAACGGTTGATCGTCGCGCTCGACGTGCCCACCATCGCCGGGGCGCGCGCCGTGGCGGATGAATTGCGCGGCGTGGTGCGATTCTATAAAATCGGCCTGCAACTATTTCCGGTCGGCGGGGCCGATCTGGCGCGCGAACTGATTGCGCGCGGCGACAAGGTGTTTCTCGATTTCAAATTTTACGACATAGGCGAAACCGTGCGCAACGGCGTGGCCAGCGCGGCCACCATCGGCGCACAATTTCTGACCGTGCATGGCGACCGGGAAATTCTGACTTCCGCCGTGGCCGGGCGCGGCAATAGCGACCTTAAAATTCTGTGCGTCACGGTGCTGACCAGTCTGGATCATACGGCGTTGGATGAAATGGGCTATCATGGCGGCGTGGAGCAATTGGTGCTGCAACGCGCGCTGATCGCCAAACAGGCAGGCTGCGACGGCGTCATCGCTTCGGCGCAGGAAGCCGCAAAACTGCGCGCCGCACTTGGCCCCGACATGCTGATCATCACGCCGGGCATCCGCCCCGCTGGCGGTGAAGCCAATGATCAAAAGCGTGTGATGACGCCCGCCGACGCGCTCAAAGCCGGGGCCGATTATCTGGTCGTAGGCCGCCCCATCGTCAAAGCCCCCGACCGCCGCAAGGCCGCCGAGGCGATCCTGCGGGAGATGCGAGATGCGTAAGCAACTGAAAGATGAAGCTATACTTGAAGCCATGATCGACCAAATGATCAAATCAACCAAGTCGGCAATCGCCGCGATAGATGATGCCTTGGCGCATATAGCGCAATCGGACAAACGCATTGCGGCAATGGAGACAGAGGCGCGTAATAAGCATAAATTCAGATGATACTGCCCCGTCAATCAGCACGGCTGTTACTGACGCCCGCAAGGCCAGAGGACGCCCCTGCGCTGTTTGAATTTCTCGGCGATACGGCGGCGATGCAGTACACGGAGCATTGCGTAAATCTGGAAGCCTGCCGTCACCGCATCATGACGCACGAGGCGCAGCGCGCGGTGCGTGGGTGCGCGCCTTGGGTCATGCGTGAAATCATAAGCCGGCGCGTTGTGGGCTGGGGCGGGCTTTATGATGATCCTTTCGATCCGGGCTGGGGCGTGGAGCTGGGATATTTCTTCGCGCCCGCCGCATGGGGCAAAGGTTACGCCACGGAGCTTGGCTATGCCTGCATCGCCATCGCGCGGGATGAACTCAAACTTTCCGGGCTACGGGCTTTCACGCATCCCGCTAATCTAGCGTCCCGCAAGGTGCTTGAAAAACTGGGTTTCATCCAGAAAGATTTCATTCCCGCGATGAACAGGTTTCTATTCGAATTGACGTTTCCCGATGCACAGCGATAGCAAGCATCCTTGCGCAAATGCGGGAGGCGTGTTCCAATCAGGGGTAATTAATGGTTGAGGCATTCAAGCCTTGCCAATTTCCAGGAAGGAACCAGCCCATGAAACCAGTACGCCGCGTTGTCACCGGCCATGATGCGCAGGGCCGCTCGATTTTCTTTATGGATTCTGGCATTCCCGATGTGTTTGGCGGCGGCGGCATGGAGGATTTCGCTGCGCAGGGATCGCTGGCGCTGGCGGAACTGTGGACCACCGGCCTGCCCGCTGACAATTCTAGCAATAAAGACAGCCGCCGTCCCGGTGACTATGCGCTGGAACCCAGCCCTGGCCAGATGATGCTGCGCATCGCCGAGTTTCCGCCCGAGCCCGAGGGGCTGGCCAAACCGGGGAAGGGGCTGGAATCGCATCCCGGTTTTCACAAGACCGATACGGTGGATTTCATCATCGTGCTGGAAGGCGAGGTTTATTCCATGATGGAAACCGGCGAAACCCTGCTGAAGGCGGGCGATGTGCTGATCCAGCGCGGCACCAATCACGCCTGGTCGAACCGTTCCGGCAAGGTGTGTAAAATCGCCGCTGTCATGCTGAACGCCAAACCGCTTTAGAGTAAAGCAAATTATGACCAGGTTGAACAGACCCCCTCCCAACCTCCCCCTTTCAGGGGGAGGAGGCTTTTGCCGCAAGAGCTTCCCTCCCCTTGTAAAGGGGAGGGCTAGGGAGGGGATCAGCGAGATGCAGGAAAGCCAAGCGTGTCTCAATATGTTCACAAGCAGCTCTAAACGACAGGAGTTATCATGCCCGTCTATCAGGCGCCATTGAAAGAATTCAGTTTCCTGTTGCGTGAAGTTTTGGGACTCGACCGGCTGAGCAATCTGTCGGCCTATTCCTCTGCGGGAACCGATCTGCTGGAGGCGGTGCTGGCCGAGGGCGCAAAGATCTGCGAGGAGGTGCTGCACCCGCTCAACCGGGTGGGCGACATTCAGGGCTGCAAACGCCATACCGATGGCTCTGTCACCACGCCCGATGGGTTCAAGGCGGCCTATCGCACATTTGTCGAGGGCGGCTGGCCCAGCCTGACCTGCGATCCGGAATATGGCGGCCAGGGTATGCCGGTGGTGCTGGCCATGGCGTTCAATGAAATGGTGACGTCCAGCAATATGGCGTTCGGCATGTATCCCGGCCTGACGCATGGCGTGTATGAGGCGCTGCATCAGCATGGCTCGGATGCGCTGAAACGCCGCTATCTGCCGAAACTCACCTCGGGCGAATGGACCGGCACCATGAACCTGACCGAACCGCATAGCGGCACCGATCTGGGCCTGATGCGCACCCGCGCCGAACAGCAAGCCGATGGCAGCTATAAAATCAGTGGCCAGAAGATTTTCATTTCCGCGGGCGAACATGATCTGGCGGAAAACATCATTCATCTGGTGCTGGCGAAAATTGTTGGCGGGCCGGAAGGCATCAAGGGCGTATCGCTGTTTATTGTGCCGAAATTCCTGCTCAACCCGGATGGCTCATTGGGCGCGCGCAACGGCGTCAGTTGCGGCTCGATCGAGGAAAAAATGGGCATTCACGGCAACGCCACCTGCGTGCTGAATTATGATGGCGCGGTGGGCTGGCTGGTGGGCGAGGAGCATAAGGGAATGCGCGCCATGTTCACCATGATGAACGAGGCGCGGCTGCTGGTCGGCCAGCAGGGCCTGGCGGTGTCCGAGGTCGCCTATCAGAATGCGCTGCTCTATGCAAAGGACCGCCTTCAGGGCCGCGCCCTTACCGGCCCCGCGGCGCCCGAAAAACCCGCCGATCCGCTGATTGTGCATCCCGATATACGCCGTATGCTGATGAACCAGAAGGCGTTCAACGAAGGCGCGCGCGCCTTTTCCATGTGGATCGGCGTGCAGGCCGATATTGTGCGCAGCCATTCGGATGGCGCGGAAAAGGCCGATGATTATATGGCGCTGCTGACCCCGGTGGTGAAGGCCTATCTCACCGATCAGGGCTTCGCCAACGCCGTCAATGCGCAGCAGATTTATGGCGGCCATGGTTACATCGCCGAACAGGGCATGGAACAGTTTGTGCGCGATGCGCGCATCGCCATGATTTACGAAGGCGCCAATGGCATTCAGGCGCTAGATCTGGTGGGTCGCAAACTCGGTATGAATGGCGGGCGCGCGGTGTTTGCATTCTTTGCCGATGTCGATGCGGCGCTTGCCGAATGCGCGGGCGAGGCCGGTCTGGCGGAATTTTGCGTGGCGTTAAAGGAAACCCGCGACCGGCTGGAACAGGCGACGCTGTGGTTTCTCGAAAAGGGCATGGAAAACCCCGATCACCTGGCGGCGGGCTCGACCGATTATCTGCATCTGTTTGCCTTGACCGCGCTTGGGTTGATGTGGCTGCGCATGGCGCGCGCGGCCCATGCGGGGCTGGCGGCGGGTGCGGGGGATGCGGGTTTTTACAACGCCAAGCTCGCCACCGCGCGCTATTTCATGCAGCGCGTGATGCCCGACAGCATCTCGATGCTGGCGAAGATAAAGAGCGGCGCGGACGCCATGATGGCGCTTCCCGCAGATGCGTTTTAACTGGAAGGACTGGATATCATGATCGCGCGCAATTCGGCCTGGATGGATGAAGAGCTGCAAATTTTTTCAGATAGCGTGCGCAAATTTTTCGAACGCGAAGCCATTCCGCATAATGCGCGCTGGAACCAGGAAGGCAAGATCGACCGGCAATTCTGGAACAAGGCCGGCGAGGCGGGCCTTTTATGCGTCACCATTCCCGAGGAATATGGCGGCATGGGCGGCGATTTCCGTCACGAGGCGGTGATCGTGCAACAGGAACAATGGACGCATTTTTCCGGCTGGGGCAATGGCGTGCATAGCGGCATCTGTGCGCCCTATATCCACAGCTATGGCACGGAGGAGCAAAAAAAGCGCTGGCTGCCGAAGCTGGCGACGGGCGAACTGGTTGCGGCCATCGCCATGACCGAACCGGGCACGGGATCGGACCTGCAATCGGTGCGCACCATGGCGCGGCGCGAGGGCGATGCATATGTGATCAATGGCCAGAAGACCTTCATCACCAATGGTCAGCATGCGGATTTGATTATCGTGGTGTGCAAGACCGGCGATGTTTCGGGCGGCGCGAAAAATATCTCGCTGGTGGTGGTCGAGGCGGACAAGGCGCCCGGTTACCGGCGCGGGCGCAATCTCGACAAGGTTGGCCTGCACGCCCAGGATACGTCGGAACTGTTTTTCGATGATGTGCGCGTGCCGGTGGAAAATGTGCTGGGCGGCGAGGAAGGGCGCGGCTTTTATCAGCTGATGCAGCAATTGCCGCGTGAACGCCTGATCATCGCGCTCGGTTCCGTCGCGGGCATGGAGGCGGCGATTGACGTGACCGTCGATTACGTCAAACAACGCAAGGCGTTTGGCAAGGCGCTGCTGGATTTTCAGAATACGCAATTTGTGCTGGCCGACTGCAAGGCCGATGCGGTGGTGGCGCGCACCTTTGTCGATGAATATATTATGCGGCTGGTGCGCGGCGAGCTAAGCCCGGAAGAGGGCGCGGTGGCGAAACTCTGGGCCTGCGAAACGCATGGCCGGGTCGTTGATAAATGCCTGCAACTGTTTGGCGGTTATGGCTTTATGATGGAATATCCCATCGCCCGCATGTTTGCCGACGCGCGGGTGCAGCGCATCTATGGCGGCACCAGCGAGATCATGCGCCTCCTGATTTCGCGCGCACTGTGATGCAGGCGGATCAAATCCTCGCGCGCCTGCAACAGATTGGCGCAAAATTCGCGGAACAGCGTGACGCGCGGCTGGCGCGCACGCATCTGGACCGGGCGGATTTCGATCTGCTGGCCGAGGCGGGGTTTCTGAACACCGGGCTGGCCGCTAAGGATGGCGGTCTGTGGGTGGATGTGCGCACATCGACCCGCGCCTATGCCGAAATGATCCGCGCCATTGCCATGGGCGATCCGTCTGTGGCGCTGGTGGCGGCGATGCATCCTTGCGTGCTGGCCATCTGGTACGCGGCGGGCGATCCGCCCCCGGAACAGGCGGCGGCCTGGCGCGCGCAATGCGACTGGGTGTTTGATACGGTCAGGCGTGGGGCCTGGTGGGGCACGGTCACGTCGGAACCGGGGTCGGGCGGCGATATTATGAAAACCCGCGCCGTGGCAAAACCGGACGGGGCGGGAAATTATTTGCTGACCGGCGAAAAACATTTCGGCAGCGGCGCCGGCATGTCCACCTATATGTTCACCACCGCGATTGCCGAGGGCGAAACGCTTCCCGATATTTTCGTCCTCAAAATGGGCGGCGTGAAATGGGATGGGTCGGCGGGCGTCACGCTGGCGGCGGAATGGGATGGGCATGGCATGTCCGCCACCCAGTCACATGCGTTCAGTTTCGGCAATTTTCCCGCCATCCGCAACGCCTGGCTGGGCGCGATGGCGCAATCGGTGGCGTCGGCCACGCAATTGGGGGCCTGCCTGTTTGCGGCGGTGATCGTGGCGGTGGTGGAACAGGCGATGGCCTATTTACGGCACAGGCTGGCGGCGAAGGCGGATGCGATGCGCCCCTATGAACGGGTTGAATGGGTGCGCGCGGAAAACGAAGCCTGGCTGATCCGCCAGGCTTATGAGGGGATGCTGAACGCGGTGGAACGCGGCGAAGGCGGCATTGCGGCGGCTGCGCGCGGCAAGGCCAGCATCGCCGAGCTATCCGAGACCTGCCTGGGACGGATCAGCCGGGTGGCGGGCGGCGCCAGCTTTTCGCGCAGCAGCCCGCTTGGCCGCTGGGCGCAGGATGTGCGCGCGCTCGGCTTTCTGCGCCCGCCCTGGGGCCTTGCCTATGATCAGCTGTTCGCGCTGTCCTGGCCGAAATAGATCTCTCTATCCGGCGGCGGCGCGTCCCTTTGATGCGGGAATTTGGTCAATCAGACTGAGCCTGCTGATAATGGCGTTTTTTGCGAGGATGCTGCCGGGCGCGAGAACGGAGTTGGCGCCAATACGCGCGCCATCGCCAATCAGAGAGCCGAATTTATTTCGTTTCGTATGAATAAACTGGCCGCCTTCATAACAAATAATTTCCTTATTCTCCCATTCGTTCCGGTAATTCGTCAGAATTACGCCCGCTTCAATATTCACATTCTCGCCGATGATCGAATCTCCGCAAAAGTTAAAATGCGCCGCCTTGCTCCCAGCGCAGAAAAATGAGGATTTAACTTCCGTTGATGGTCCGAGAACGACATTCCTGTCCAACCAGACACCGCCGCGCAGGTAAGCAAATGCCGCCACGAAGCAGCCTTCGCTTATAATGCATGGCGGTTTGAGTATGGCGGCTTTTTCAACGATTGCCGTTTTATGAATGGCGACGCCGTTCACAATATTGTAGTCACCGGATAATTTGCCGATCCAGGATTCCACTATCTCACTTGCATTATTGCATATCTCCCATGGCGGCGCGCTTTCACCGTGGAATCTTGCTGAAGCGGTGTAATCGGAAATTCTCATGCCGATGATGGCGCTGCGCGGGCCGGCGAGTCTTCGTTCATCATGTCGCGCAGGGTTGCGCCATTATATTCCATGCGGAACAGGCCGCGTTTTTGCAGCACCGGGATCAGCGTCTGGTTCAGATCGGCAAAATAATCCGGCGCGTAATAAGACGGCGTAATCTGAAACCCGTCGCCGCCGCCTTCTTCCAGCAGATAAACCATATGGTCCGCCACCTGATCCGGCGTGCCGATCAGTGGCCCGTCATCACTGCCCGACAAATAGCTGGACGCGATCTGGCGCAGTGTGATCGTGGGATCGGATTTCACATTGGCCTCCAGAATTCCCTGAATGCCGGTTACTTTCAAGTCCAGGCTGGTGACGGGAGCATCAATATCCAGATCATTAAGATTGGCGTTCAGATGCCCGGACAGCAGCGCCAGTGACGCCTCGATCGGAATGCGCGCGCGGATTTCCGCCTGCCGGGTCAGCGCCTCACTATGCGAATGCGCGACCAGCGGCTGCGCGCCCCAGATAATTTTTATCTTGCGCGGGTCGCGGCCATGGCGTTCGGCGCGCGCTGCAAGATCATCACAGAAAGAGCGCATCTGTTTGGTGTTATTGGCCGCCGCAAACACGCATTCAGCATGTCTGGCGGCAAACTCGCGGCCCCGCTCCGATTGCCCGGCCTGAAACAGATAGGGCTGGCGCTGCGGCGACGGGGTTACGGTCAGCGGCCCCTGCACGCTATGATATTTGCCGTGGAAATTGATTTTCCGCACCTTGGCCGGATCGGCGAAAATGCTGTTCTCCATATCCATTTTCAGCGCATCATCTTCCCAGCTATGCCAGAGCTGATAGCACACTTCCATAAATTCATCGGCGCGGTCATAGCGTTCATCATGCGGCAGAATATCCTCCATGCCGAAATTGCGCGCCTCGCTTTTCGATGCCGAAGTGACAATGTTCCAGCCGATCCGCCCCTTGGTGATGTGATCGAGCGTCGAAAGTTTGCGCGCCAGCATAAAGGGCGGATAGATGCTGGTGGACATGGTGACCGCCAGACCGAGTTTTTTGGTGACCGCCGCCAGATAAGGCAGCAGCACCACCGGGTCGCTTGCCGGAAACTGAATGGCATAGCGCACACTGGCGCTATTGGTGCCGCCGCCCCAGCCATCGGCGAAGAAGAACATGTCCATCTTGCCGCGTTCCAGCGTCTGGGCGATCTCCACCCAATATTCGATCTCGCTCCATTGATGGCGGATTTTCTCGCGCGGATACACCCAGGACATGATCATATGCGGCGCCGGGCAATAGATCATAAAGCCCGTCAGATGCATCTGTTTGTTCATGGCCGGTCAATGCGGACGGTAATGCGGCACGTCGTCGCCATTGATGGTGACGCGCTGCATGGTGCGGGTCTGCGGAAAATAATCGGCGATGGCGCGGTGCTGCGTGCTGCGATTATCCCAGAATGCGATCGAATTCACTTCCCATTTGAAACGCACATGAAATTCCGGCGTCTCGACATGACGGTAGAGAAATTCCAGCACCGCCGCGCTTTCCTTCGGCTTCATGCCGATGATTTTGGTGGTGAACACGCTGTTCACAAAAATTCCGGTGCGCCCCGACACCGGATGGGTGCGCAACACCGGATGCACCGATTTGGGGCGCGGGTCATTTTCGTTTTTCGGGCGGCCAAACACATGCTCGCTGGCATGTTCGGCCTCCAGCCCCGACAGAAATTGCCGCCACTTGTCCGACAACCCCTGCCAGGCGGCGTGCATACTGGCGAATTCCGTATCGCCGCCGGTTTCCGGCATCACCCGGGCCATCAGGATCGCGCCCAGATTGGGCATTTTCTCAAACGACACATCGGAATGCCAGGCGCTGGCGGAATATTGCACCTTTTCGTCGGAATGCAGCATCAGGATTTCCGGATGGCCTTCCGGTCCCGGAATAACCGGATGCACATGCAACGTGCCGAACCGGCGGCCAAAGGCCTTGTGCTGGTCCATGCTGATGTCCTGATCGCGGAAGAAAATCACCTGATTATCCACCAGCGCGTCGTGAATTTCCTGAAAGGTCTGATTGCCCAGCGGCTGACGCAGATCGACGCCGCTGATTTCTGCGCCCAGCGCGGGCGACAATTTGCGCACCTTGATGGTTTCATAGGCCCGTTTGCCGCCGGGGCCCGCGGACAGGCGGAAATGATTTTCCCAGATGGCGCTTTCCCCTTTGGGGATGGGCGGGGCCTTTTCCTGATCCATGATGTTCCTCCAGCCAGTTGTTTTTCCAAGCCTATGCCGAAGCATTATTTCCTGCAATAGGGGCTGCAAAGCCGCGGGTTTTATGCTTAAATCAGCAAAATAACCGCTTATCCAGGGAGAAAGCCCATGACTGACTGCTTTGTGTATGATGCTGTGCGCACGCCGCGCGGCAAGGGCAAAACCAGCGGCAGCCTGCATGAGGTGCCCTCGCTGGAACTGGCGACGCAGGTGCTCAAAGCGCTGCGCGAGCGCAACAATCTCGACACCAGCAAGGTCGATGACGTGATCCTGGGCTGTGTCGAGCCGGTGCGCGAACAGGGCGCCGACATCGCCCGCATCGCGGTGCTGAACGCCGATTATGCCGAAAGCGTGGCGGGCGTGCAGATCAACCGTTTCTGCGCCTCGGGGCTGGAGGCGGTGAATATGGCGGCGGCGCAGATCATGTCCGGGCAATCCGACATGACCATTGGCGGCGGCGTCGAAAGCATGAGCCGCGTGCCCATGGGGGCGGGCGGCGGCGCCTGGTCCACCGATCCGGCGATTGCCTTCAAAAGCTATTTCGCGCCGCAGGGCATCGGCGCCGATCTGATCGCGACGCGCGACGGGTTCAGCCGCGCCGACGTGGATTCTTACGCGGTGGAAAGCCAGCGCCGCGCCAAACATGCCTGGGACAATGGCTATTTCAAAAAATCCGTGATCCCGGTGAAGGACATTAATGGCCGCATCATTCTGGATCATGACGAACATATGCGCCCCGGCTCGACCATGCAGCAGATGGCGTCGCTGGAGCCGTCATTTGTCATGATGGGCGAAATGGGCGGCTTTGACGCGGTGGCGATGCAGCGTTATCCCGATGTCGAGGAAATGAACCATGTGCATCATGGCGGCAATAGCAGCGGCATTGTCGATGGCGCGGCGGGCGTGTTGCTCGGCACGCGCGAGGCGGGCAACGCCATGGGCCTCAAGCCGCGCGCCCGCATCCGCGCCTTCGGCTCGATCGGCTCGGAGCCGTGCATCATGCTCACCGGCCCGGCGCTGGTCACCGAGAAAGTGCTGAAACGCGCCGGCATGACGGTTGCCGACATTGACCTGTTTGAACTGAACGAGGCCTTCGCCTCGGTGGTGCTGCGCATGATGGATCAGCTCAACATCGATCATTCGAAAATGAATGTGAATGGCGGCGCCATCGCCATGGGCCATCCGCTCGGCGCGACCGGCGCGATGATCCTTGGCACCGTGCTCGACGAGCTGGAGCGGCGCAATCTTTCCACCGCGCTGATCACGCTCTGTGTCGGTGCCGGCATGGGGACCGCCACGATTATTGAGCGAGTGTGAGGAAATCTGCACCTCCCCCTGAAAGGGGGAGGCCGGGTGGGGGTCCAGCGGCGAACAAGTTGCGCGATATCGCAAAACGCAAACCCCCTCCCTAACCCTCCCCCTTGCAGGGGGAGGGAATTAGCAGCAGTTGTGTTTGACGTTTTTATATTCAGTAAAGAAGGATTTGAATGCCAAAAATCGACATTGCCAAGGTTCCGGGCGTAACCAGCAGCAACTATCCGGCAAAGTTCAGGCATATTATGGGTAACCGCACACGTCAGGCGTTGGGCGATGCAGCAGGCTTGACGCAATTTGGGGTGCGATTAACCCGGCTGCCCAAGGGCGCGGGAACCTCGCAGCGGCACTGGCATTTGACGGAGGATGAATTCATCTATGTATTGGAAGGCGAGGTGACGCTAACCACGAATGCGGGCGAAGAAATATTGCGACCGGGCGAGGCTGCCGGTTTTCCAGCCGGGGTGGCGGACGGTCATAGTCTGACAAACAAAGGTGATGCTGACGCGGTATTTCTTGAGATTGGCACCCGTTCACACAGTGATTTGATTGAATATCCGGATATTGATATGCGCGGCATGCGTATCGGAAAATTTGGCTCTTTTACCAATAAGGCAGGTATTCCGTATACGGAATATTGATGGGAGATTGTGAGTTAGGAAAAGGCGATTTTCCCAAACCGTGTGTCACCCCGGATTTATTCCGGGGTCCAGGAGCGAAACAGCACGGCCTTCATGTGTGGCTCTGGACCCCGCAACATGTGCGGGGTGACAGGCCGAAATTGGGGTGGCTTCCGGTCTAAAAAATTAACCAGCACCGTAGGGAGAGACAGATGCAACAGATGAAAATGGATGTGGACAGCGACGGCATCGCCACCATCATTTGGGACATGCCGGGGCGGGCCATGAATGTGCTGTCCACGGAATCGCTGGCGGAATTTGCCGCCTGTATCGACCGCATCAAAAGCGACGTTGCCATCAAGGGCGTGGTCATCACCAGCGGCAAGGATTCATTTCTTGCGGGCGCCGATCTGATGCTGGTGCAGGATGTCACCGCCAATGACGGCAAGAAAAGCCATGAACAGCGGGTCGAGGCGCTTTATGCCAGCCCGATCATCGGCTTTAGCGGCCTCTTGCGCAAACTGGAAACCTGCGGCAAGCCGGTGGCGGCTGCGATTAACGGCATTGCGCTGGGCGGCGGGCTGGAAATTCCGCTGGGCTGCCATTACCGGGTCTGCGCCGATAATCCGGCCATTCAGATCGGCCTGCCGGAATCGAAAATCGGCCTGCTGCCGGGCGGCGGCGGCACCCAGCGCCTGCCGCGCCTGATCGGCATTCCCGCCGCGCTGCCCATGCTGTTGCAGGGCGAGCCGGTTGGCCCGCAACAGGCGCTGAAACTGGGCATTGTGCATAAGCTCGCGCCTGCGAACGAGATTGTGAAAGAGGCCAAACGCTGGCTGAAGGAAAGCCCCGATCCGGTGCAGCCCTGGGACAAAAAGAATTATAAAATTCCTGGCGGCGGCCCGTTTGACGGTGGCCCAGCGCAGGAGATGTTCGCCATGGCCATCGCCAACACGCGCAAATCCACCTATGGCAATTACCCGGCGCTGGAGGCGATTCTGTCCTGCGTTTATGAGGGCGTGCAGGTGCCGATGGACGCCGCGCTGCGTATCGAAACCCGGCTGGCGGTCAATCTGTTCCTGCATCCCAGCGCCAACGCCATGGTGCGCTCGCTGTTTATCTCCAGCGGCGAACTGGCCAAGGGCGCGCGCCGCCCGAAAGAAGCAGCGAAATCAGAATGCAATAAAATCGCCGTGCTGGGCGCGGGCATGATGGGTTCCGGCATTGCCTATGTTTCGGCGCTGGCGGGCATCCAGGTGGCGCTGATCGACAGCAGCCTGGAAAACGCCGCAAAGGGCAAGGCCTGGTCGGAAAATCTGCTGGGCAAGGCGGTGGAAAAAGGCAAGGCGACGGCGGCGGAAAAAGACGCGGTGCTGGCGCGTATTGTTCCGGGTACGGATTATGCGGCGCTGGCCGATGTGGATCTGGTGATTGAGGCGGTGTTCGAGGACCGCGAGGTCAAAGCGGGCGTCACCGCCCGGGCCGAGGCCGCCATGCCGAAAGCTTCTATTTTCGCCTCCAACACCTCCACTTTGCCGATTACCGGGCTGGCGGAAAAATCATCCCGGCCGGATCAGTTTATCGGCATTCATTTTTTCTCGCCGGTGGACCGGATGGGGCTGGTGGAAATCATTATGGGCAAGAAAACCTCACAGGCCGCCCTTGCCGTGGCGATCGACTATGTGCGCAAGATTAAAAAGACGCCGATTGTCGTGAATGACAGCCGCGGCTTTTACACCAGCCGCGTGTTCAGCACCTATGTCAATGAAGGCATCGCCATGCTTTCGGAAGGCGTTGCGCCCGCTTTGGTCGAAAATGCCGGGAAAATGGCCGGTATGCCGGTTGGGCCGCTGGCGGTGAATGATGAGGTCAGCCTGGAACTGACCTTTCATATCATGGATCAAACCAGAAAGGATCTGGGTGCGGCCTATAAGCCCAGCCCGGTGGACGCAGTGCTGGATGAAATGGTCGTTAAACAGGGGCGGCTCGGCAAGAAAAACCGCAAGGGCTGGTATGATTACCCCGAGGGCGGAAAAAAGAAATTGTGGCCCGGCATTGCACAATTGGTGAAACCCGCAGCCCTACAGCCCGATGTGAACGAGTTGAAAAAACGCTTCCTGTATGTGCAGGCGCTGGACGCGGCGCGCTGCTTTGAAGAAGGCGTGCTGACCGATGTGCGCGATGGCGATGTCGGCGCCATTCAGGGCTGGGGCTTTGCGCCCTATACCGGCGGGCCGCTGTCGCTGATCGACGCCATAGGTGCTGCGGATTTTGTGCGCGAATGCGACCGCATGGCCCAGGCCTATGGCGAGCGGTTTGCGCCCAACAAGCTGCTGCGCGATATGGCCGCCAAAGGCGACAGCTTCTACGGCCGCTTCGATCCGAAAAAACAGGCGGCATGAAACTGCGGCGATAGTCTCTGGTTTGTCATCAGTCTACAGACTATCGCCGCGGTTGCTACAAGCCTTCCCAGACATTCATCGGCTGGCCATCCAGCGGCAGGCGCACATCAACCTGATCGCGTTCGCCATATTCCTTCAGCTGACGAATCATCTGGCTGAAATCACCCAGCAGCATTCTCGCCACCAGGCGTGAGGCGGGGGCCATGGGCTCTTCCGCCGCCACGGTCATAAAATCATCCCAATGAATGGCGATTGCCCTTTTGGCGCCAACATTTTTTACCACTTCGTCCCAATAGGCGTTTTCATGCGCTGCGCCAAAATTGCCAATCCCGCCCGTACCCAGCATCACCACATCGGCGCGCACATCTTTCAATGCGCCGGGTTCAAATCCGGCGCTGCCATTGATCAGCAGCGTTTTATCGCCATGCCGGATGACAATGGCGTAGCTTGCCCCTTCCAGATAATCGCCCACCCCGGCAGGGGGTTTTAACGGGCTGCGGATCTCGCCACCGGTAAAACCGGTGGGCGCATGGCGCGAGGGTAACAGTGTCACCGTAAAGCGGCCAAACTGTATTTCCTCGCCGGTATTGGCTATTCGGATTTGCGATTCCGGCAAGCCCCAGCCGCGTCCGATATTGGCGGTCGATTCCGACCCGATCAGCATCGCCCCGGTGCGCCTGGCCACTTCGGGCGCGTCCATCGCATGATCATAATGCGAATGGACCGGGATGATGGCGGAAAGCTTTTCAATGCCCGCCCGTTTCATGCCTGCATCGATGGCGTTGATATCAGGCGCGACTTTGCCCGAGAATATTTGCGCAATGCCGGGCCGCGAGAAAAACCCATCGGTCAGAATGGCGGTCTCGCCATCCTCAATCAGGATGGTGGCGACGCCCAGAAATTTTACCCGGACCTCGCCCGGCGCGGCCGCGGCCTGCAACATATGCATGTCCGCATAGGCTTGCAGGGAAGGGCGGTCATGATACATCCATGCGCCCGCACCGGCCCCCAGCATGATCAGCATGGCCAGAATGCCGCCACCCCATTTAAGCCACTTCATATGTCCGCCCCCCGTTTCCAGTGATCATCGGCAGCAGGCTAGCGCATCAGCGCCGCCTCGACCAGGGGCAGGCGGTCATTGCCGAAATACATGTCATCGCCATTGACGAACATGGTGGGCGAACCAAAACCGCCGCGCGCAATCAGTTCATCCGTATTGGCGCGCAACCGGTCTTTTACGCCGGCTTCCTGAATGCGGCGGAAAAAATCATCGGGTTTCAGCCCAGCGCGCGCGCAGATTCCGGTCAGGATTTCCGGCTGCGATATATCTTTGAGATCACCCCAATAGGTTTCGAAACAGGCCCAGGCATAGGCGGGCAGAACGCCTTCGTCTTGCGCCACCAGCGCGCCGCGCATGCACGCAACCGCGTTCACGGGAAAGACTTTCGGCCAGCCGATTTTAATACCGCAGAACCGCGCCCAGTCCTGCAAATCCTTGGTGGAATATTTGGACTTTACCGGGTGCGGATTGGCGCGCATTTCATACAGTTCCATATTCACCTTATTGAACACGCCGCCAACCAGAATGGGCCGCCACTCAATCTGTGTTCCGGTGCGCGCCGCCAGCGCCTCAATACGGCTGAACGCCAGATAGGTCCACGGGCTGGAACAATCAAAAAAGAATTCTAGTTGGGCCATAATGCTGCTTCCCCCTGGAATTTATTCCGCCGCCGCCACAGTGCTCGCATCGGTGATGAGCGGCGCGCGGCTTTCAATCTCATGCGCAATTTCTGTTATAATGTGATCCAGCGCTGCAACACGCTGCTGCGCCATGCCAAGCCGGCGCACCGAAACCGTTCGCTCTTCCGCCTCGCGTTTGCCCACGACCAGTTGCACAGGGACTTTGCGCACTGAATGTTCTCGCACTTTATAGTTAATTTTTTCGTTACGCAGATCAGCCTCAACACGTATTCCATGTGAAAATAAAGCCGCCGCAACCTCGTTCGCGTATTCATCCGCATCCGATGTAATCGTCGCCACAACCACCTGCACCGGCGCCAGCCATAGCGGGAAACGTCCGGCATGATGCTCGATCAGAATGCCGGTAAAGCGTTCCAGCGAACCAAACATCGCCCGGTGCAGCATGACGGGCGGGTGTTTCTGGCCATCCTCGCCGACAAAGCTGGCGCCAAGGCGGCCCGGCAAATTCAGATCAACCTGAATGGTGCCGCATTGCCAATCGCGGCCAATGGCGTCGCGCAGTACAAATTCCAGCTTCGGGCCATAGAACGCGCCCTCGCCGGGGTTCATTACATAGTCCAGGCCTGATGCCTCGATGGCGGTACGCAGCGCGGCCTCGGCCTTGTCCCACACTTCATCCGAACCCACCCGCTTTTCCGGACGGTCGGAAAACTTCACCCGCACCTGATCGAAACCGAAGTCGCGGTAGGTTTCCAGAATCAGATTGGTAAAAATCACGCACTCCTGGGTGATCTGATCTTCAGTGCAGAAAATATGCGCATCGTCCTGGGTAAAGGCGCGCACCCGCATTAACCCATGCAGCGCGCCGGAAGGCTCATACCGATGGCATTTGCCGAATTCCGACATGCGCAACGGCAGGTCGCGGTAGCTTTTGATGCCCTGGCGGAAAATCTGCACATGGGCGGGGCAATTCATCGGCTTCAGGCAGAAATGCCGCTCATCCGGCGTATGCACCGAAAACATTTCCTCGGAAAATTTCTCGGCATGGCCCGAGGCCACCCATAGTGACGCATCCAGCAGTTCGGGCGTGTTCACTTCAACATAGCCGCCATGGCGCTGGCGTTCGCGCATATAATCAATCAGTGTACGGAATAATGACCAGCCCTTGGGGTGCCAGAACACCGCGCCCGGGCCTTCTTCCTGAAAATGGAACAGGTCCAGCTCGCGGCCCAGGCGGCGATGGTCGCGCTTTTCCGCTTCCTCCAGCATCAGCAGATGCGCCTTCAGATCTTTCTCGCTGGCGAAACAGACGCCGTAAATGCGTTGCAGCATTTCATTATTGGAATCGCCGCGCCAATAGGCCCCCGCCAGCTTGGTCAGCTTGAACGCCTTGCCCAATTTGCCGGTCGATGGCAGATGCGGCCCCCGGCATAAATCCTGCCATTGGCCCTGGCGGTAAATGCTGACCTGCTGATCTGCGGGGATCGCGGCGATGATTTCAGCCTTGTATTCTTCGCCGATGGAACGGAAAAACGCCACCGCCTTGTCGCGCTCCCACACTTCGCGGGTGATGGGTTCATCGCGGTCCACAATCTCGCGCATGCGCTGCTCGATTTTTTCCATATCATCCAGGCTGAATGGCGTGGGCCGGGCAAAATCGTAAAAGAAACCGTGCTCGATCACCGGGCCGATAGTGATCTGGGTTTCGGGGTAAAGCTCCTTCACCGCCTCGGCCAGCACATGGGCGCAGTCATGGCGCAGGATTTCCAGCGCATCGGCATCTTCCGCAGTCAGGATGGCGGCACTGGCGTCACGCGCAATCACTGTGGACAGGTCTTTCACCTCGCCATCGACGCGCACGGCCACGGCTTTTTTCGCCAGTGATCTGGAAATGTTCAGGGCCAGATCAAGCCCGCTTGGCGGCTCTGCAAATTCACGCTGTCCGCCATCGGGAAGGGTAATTTTTATCATCACGTTCTCACTTCGAAATATCATCTTTGCGGCTGGACCAGCGCCCGTAACGCCACGCGCTGAACAGTCCATAGCGCATCTCAAGGCGTTCTGGAACCGTATCTACGCCCTGTCCGCCCCAGGGATGGCAGCGGCAGATGCGTGATACCGCCAGCCAGCCTCCCGGCCATGCCCCATGTTGCCGGATGGCAATGGCCGCATATTGCGAACAGGTCGGCTGATAGCGGCAGGAGCTGCCCAGAAATGGCGACAAAGTAAGCTGATATACCCGGATCAGGAACAGAAGAATTTTACCCATCGGCCGGTCCCGTAGCGGTTTTGGCCGCAATCTCGTCAATCGCCTTTAGCACCGCCTCAAAGGGCAGCATGACCGATCCGTGGCGCGCCTTGTAATCGGCTACCGGTTGCAGCACTTCCAGTTCATGCCATTCGCCTTCGGGGGGCGGCGCATGCTGTTTCAGCATGGCGCGCATGGCATCGTGCGCCTGGCGCAATTGCGGGCCGCTTTGACCGATCACATGTTTGGCCATAATGGCGGAGGCGGCCTGGCCCAGGGCGCAAGCCTTTACCTCAGCGGCATAATCGCAGACTTTCCCGTCCCGCATCTTGATATCCACGGTTATGCGGCTGCCGCACAGGGGGCTGTCGAGAAAGACCGTGGCGTCCGGATCCGCCAGCCGGCCAATGCGTTCAATATTCCCGGCCAGGCTCAAAATGGCTTTGTTATACAGTTCATTAACCATGATTTTGCTCCTGCGCCGCCGCCGCATGCTTCTGAATGGCCTTTAGCATGGCGTGCAACCCGTTGGAGCGGGTCGCGCTGAGATGGGAATCCAGTCCGATTTCGCGGATGAATTCCGGCTGCGTAGCTATAATTTCGGAAGCGGAACGGTCATTGTAAACCCGCAGCAACAGCGCGATCAGACCAGAAACGATGCTGGAATCGCTGATCGCATCAAAATGCAGCCGCGCGGCATTGCCGGACATGCGCAGCCAGACCTGGCTTTGGCAGCCCTGCACCCGGTTGGCCTCGGTGCGCCATTCATCCTTGAATTCCGGTAACTTACGCCCCAGATCAATGAGGTATTGATAGCGGTCCATCCAGTCGTCGAAAAACTGGAATTCGCCAATCAGGTCACTTTGGGTATCCGCAATCGTTTGCATGGCCAGGTCGCGCCCGTGAACAGGTTCTACAGAATCAGATGGCACTAAACCATTGTTAAGCCAAGATTGCACATATTGTCTTAACCGGCTAAACTGCGCTGATGGTGCCTGGTATGTAGGTATTTCCGTTATAAAGTCGATGGCTGCCGCGCCAGCGAAGAGAGAATTGAGAGAATTTCGCGGCCCATGCTGATGGGCTTAATATGGACAAATCCCCGTTATCCAAGCTTGCGGCGCGCCGGGGTGCTTAAACAGAGAGTGAAAAGTTGACAATGGATGCCATCGCAAATGAGGCCGGCCAGGTCAGTGTTTTTGAGGACAGGGCCAAATTACGTGAAATTGAACGCCGCCCCACACAGGCTGAAGCCGAGGCGGCCGTACGCACCCTGATCCGGTGGGCGGGCGACGATCCGGACCGCGAAGGGCTGCTGGATACGCCGGCGCGGGTTGTCCGGTCCTATTCTGAATTTTTCTCCGGTTATGCCGAGGATCCGAACGAAATTCTGTCCCGTACTTTCGAAGAAGTCGAAGGCTATGACGACTGGATCATGCTGCGTGACATCCGCCTGGAATCGCATTGCGAACATCATATGCTGCCAATCATTGGTGTCGCGCATATCGCCTATATCCCGGAAGGCAGGGTCGTAGGTATCAGCAAGCTGGCACGGGTGGTGGAAGTATTTGCCAAGCGCCTGCAAACCCAGGAAACCCTTACGGCGCAGATCGCCAGCGCCATCCATGACGGCTTGCAGGCTATCGGCGTTGCGGTGCTGATAGAGGCGCGCCACGAATGCATGACCACAAGAGGTGTGCACAAGCAGGATGTCGATATGATTACCAGCCGCATGACCGGCGCTTTCAAGCGGGACCCCCGGCTGGAAGAGCGCTTTTTAAACATGTTGCGCAAACGCTGAAAAGTAACCTTGGGTTAAGTATAAACGGGCAAGATTTCACCATGGAAAACCGCAACGAAATTCAGTTTTCACCACGCCGCAGCATCGAGCAGGTTGAGGAAAGCCACGAACTGGCCCCGAAATTCGATGAACGCGGCCTGATCCCGGTCGTCACCACGGATGCCAGCAGCGGCGAAGTGCTGATGCATGGCTATATGAATGCCGAGGCCTTCCGGCAAACCGTTGCCCTGGGCGAGGCCGTCTATTGGAGCCGCAGCCGTCAGGCCCTGTGGCACAAGGGCGCGACCAGCGGGCTGGTGCAGAAGCTTGTCGAGATTCGCATTGATGATGATCAGGATGCGGTCTGGCTGCGGGTCAATGTGCAGGGCGGCGCCAGTTGCCATGTGGGGTATCGCTCCTGCTTTTACCGCTCCATTCCTATTGGCGCCAAAGGGGATGTGGCGCTGCGTTTCGAAGAGACCGAAAAAGTGTTTGATCCGAAGGCCGTTTATGGCGATGCGCCAAATCCTACGCAATTGTGAGACCTGCTGTGCGCCATGGCTGATCTGATTCCCCGCCCGACCTGGTCCCGCAGGCCGGCCACCATCGGTCTGGCGCTCGGCAGCGGTGTGGCGAGGGGATGGGCACATATCGGGGTGCTGCGTGCGCTGGAACGTGAAGGCATTCAACCTGATATTGTGTGTGGCACGTCCATCGGCGCGGTGGTTGGCGGCGGTTATGTTGCCGGCAAGCTGGATGAGGTGGAAAAATGGGCCCGGGGTATGACCCAGCGGCGGCTATTCCGGTTTCTCGATATTGGTCTTGGCGGCGGCGGATTGCTGCATGGGAATAAATTAGCGGCAGAATTGCAGAACGAACTGGGCGATCTGGAAATCCAGCATCTGAGCCGCCGGTTTATTGCTGTTACTACCGAACTGGCGACCGGGCATGAAATCTGGCTGCGTCAGGGCTATATGGTGGAAGCCATGCGGGCCTCTTATGCGCTGCCTGGAATTTTCAGCCCGGTTAAGGTTGAAGGGCGCTGGCTGATCGACGGCGCGCTGGTCAATCCGGTTCCTGTGTCTACCTGCCGCGCCTTCGGCGCGCGTCTGGTGATCGCCGTTAATCTGAATGCTGACATATTCGGCATGGGAACTGTGCGCAAGGGCGACCGGCTGGAAAGTGATGAAGAGCTGGAAGCCGAAAATGCGGATGCGCTATCCCTGGTCTCGGGTGCGGGCATGTCCAGCAGACTGGCTTTGCGTAAATTGCTGGGCTCAACAAAAGGCACACCAGGGCTGACCACGGTAATGTTTGGCGCCTTTAATATTGTGCAGGACCGTCTGGCGCGTTCGCGCCTTGCGGGCGATCCGCCGGACGTGCTTGTCAATCCCCAGGTGGCGCATATCGGGCTGCTGGATTTTCACCGCGCAGAGGAATCGATCAAGCTGGGTGAACTGGCCATGCGCGAAGCGATGCCGATGATTCAAGAAGCCTTGCAGGTGCTGAACTAAATCAGTTTGTGAACTGACTGAATCGCTTTTGCCCTCCCGCTCCCCCTCACCAGCCGTAGCTCGCAGAGCGAAGGCTGGTGAGGGGGAGAAAACGGGAAAGCGCGCGTATCAACCTGATCACAAAATGGTCTGATATCCCGCCGCAAAAGGCCAAGGCTTTTTGCGGCGGGCAGGGGTATCAGGCTGCCTTGGCCTTTAATTCGGATTGCAGGAACTGCAAGGTCAGATCGCGGTCGCCGACACCCAGAAGGGTGCAATTCAAATCGGTGACGCCGATATCGCGCAAACGCCCGATGGCCGCCGAGATTTCCTTTTCGCTGCCGACACAGGCGAAATCGGCCGGCCCTTGTGCGCCTTCCTTATCGAGCATAGCGCGATAAGATTTGAGGGTGCCATACATTTTCAAACCGCGATCCAGACGCTCACGCACGGCTTCCTTGTCGGCCACCAGCGCGAACGGCATGCCCGCAACAATGCGCGGCGCGGGCTTTCCGGCCTCTTTCGCGGCCTTGCTGATTTTCGGGATGATGTGGCTTTCCAGCGTCTTGGGGCCGGTCATCCAGGTGATCGTCCCATCCGCATAGGTTCCCGCCAGCTTGAGCATGACATCGCCAAGCGCCGCCACCACGACCTCGCAGCCTTTCGATTCCGAAACGGTGATCATGGCGTTGGTCTTGTATAATTCACCCGAAAACTGAACTTTTTCATTGCGCAAGGCGGGCATCAGAACTTGCAGATATTCGCGCATATGCCGGGCGGGCCTGTCATAGGACATGCCCAGCGCGCCTTCGATGATCGGCTGGTGCGACAGACCTATGCCCAGCGTGAAGCGGCCATTTGACGCGGCTTGCACGGTTGCCGCTTCCTGCGCCATGGTCAATGGATGGCGCGGATAGCTGGGCACGACCGCAGTGCCAAGCTTGATGCGGCTGGTTTCACGCCCGATCAGCGCCATCGACATCATGGCGTCCAGACCGAACATGCTGGCGATCCATAAGGTGTCAAAGCCCATCTGCTCGATCTTTTTGGCCTGTGCGATCATGCCGTCAATGGTGCCTTCCGGTCCGATGCCGGCCGTGTTAATGCCTATTTTCATTTCTCTCACTCCTTCGCTGTTATTTTTTTTGTTTGGCCCATGCCCGCACGGCCTTGCTGAAGGCCTGGAAAATGGCCGCATAAGCGGGGTTTTCATTGGCCCGCCATTCCGGGTGCCACTGTACACCAAGTGCAAAGCCCGGCGCACCGTCAATCGACACGGCCTCGATCGTGCCATCCGGGGCGACGGCTTCCACCCGCAGCCCGGGCGCCAGCCGGTCTATGCCCTGATTATGCACTGAATTGACCTTGAACTGCGCCGCCCCGATGATGCGCGCAAGACGGGTTTTCGCCAGCACCGTAATGTCATGCGCCGGTTCATAGCGCCGCTCGGGCGTCGCCGCCGGATTTTCCATATGCCCGTTCAGATGATTATGCCGTCCCGGCAGCTCATGCACAAATTGATGCAGCGAACCGCCAAAGGCGACATTCATCTCCTGCATGCCCCGGCACACCGCCAGCAGGGGAACGCCTTTTTTCACCGCCGCCCGGATCAGCGGCAGTGTCAGCGCATCACGTTGCGGATCGGCATGGTTTTCTGCGCGCGGCGGCGGGCCGCCATAAATTTCCGGCGCGACATTGGAGGGCGAACCAGGCAGAAAAATGCCATCCACCGCCGCCAATATGTGCGCAACATCCAGCGGTTCGCGCGTCACCGGGATCAGCAGCGGCACCGCTCCCGCAACGTCACGCACGGCGTTGATATATTTTTCGCCAACCGCATGAAAGGGAAGATCGCCGATTATCCGGTAATCGCACGCAAGCCCTACAATCAAAGGGCGTTTTTTAGATCGTGACATATGGCCTGACGTTTCTTTGCAAATCAGCGTTTATTCTGCGATCCGGGGGCGGGATCAAGCAAGATGAAAAGTTTGGGATCAAGCGGCCCGGTGGCGCGGATATCGCTCAGGCCGATCTGTGTGGTCAGGCCCTGCGCGTCGATCACCACCCATTGCCGCAACTCGATATTGGTATCGCCGCGATCCAGAAATGTCAGGGTGATCTCGCCTTTTTCGGGCGCTTTGGCATCGCGCAGCTTCACACGCAACAATCCGGTATCGCGTTTTATGGCAACCACTTCGCGTTCCGATCCCAGCGTTACCTTGTCCGCTAATATCGGGCTGAGCGGTGTGGAACCGATCGGATAACGGTCAATCGCCGCATCTGTGCCTTCGCGCACCGCAACAGAAGTGCCATCGGCAATGACCAGCATTTCCTCAGGCGGTGCATATTCAAAACGCATCCGTCCGGGACGGTCCAGATAAAACTCGCCCCGGCTGACCGCGCCATCCGGCGCAATCTGCATAAAGCCCGCCTGCAACCGGTCCAGCTGATTGAGATAGGTGTTTACCCGTTCCAGGTCGCCGCGCTGTTGCGCATTCAGCCCTGCCAGCGGGTCGCTCTGCGCCCATGCAGGGGTTAATAGCTGCGCATGCGCCAGCAGGCTCAGCAGAAGGACAGACAAAAGGCGGCGGGGGGGGAAATGCATTCCACTGTCTAACGCAAAAAGCGCCGGGATTGAACCCATTAGTTCGCCCGGCCCCCTTTATATGCCTATCCGCAGGCAGCGCTTCAATGCCCGGCCCTGATTTCGTGTACGGGCCGGTAGGCAATGCGTTTGATCAGAAAATCACTGGAATCCGTGGTAATCAGCCCAGGCGCGATTTCCGTGCCATCCTCCCTGACATAGGGGGTTGCGAATAATTCCAGCCGGTCAAAGGGTTCGCGTGTCCTGATCATGATCAGATGCGCGCCGCCCTCGGATTCCGGTAAAAACAGTCCCTGTCCTGTTTCTGTTTCGCCGCGATAGGCCCGCCAGCCGCCACGCTCATGATAGATGGCGTCACCATGCTTTCCCTCTCCACGGTAAAAATAGGTCACATCAATATCCGTGCGCATGACAGGCTGGTCGAAAAGGATGATGATCTGCTCGGAACGGTTCAGCACCGGATCATATCCGGTTTCCGCCTTGATCGCGGGCGCGCTGGCCTGTGCCCCCGCCGCCCCAATTCCATCACGATGCCAGCCAACGGCAAGGGTGCTGGGCGAACTGTCGCCGGCATTTTGCGCCAGAATATGCAGCCCGGCCTGGGTGGCGGAAATAGTTTCGTCCAAATCTACGTTTATCCATGCGGCGTCGCGGCTAAGACCAGGAATGAGATAGGCAGATTGCGCATAAGCCGCGCCCGGGAGGCACATAACAGACAGGATGATTGAGAGTGCAGTGTAACCCATCATGGCCGGCTCCTGCTTATTTGTTAATTTTTCCCTGTGCCCAGGATTGCAGCACAGTCTGCTTCGCTTGCACAAGACAATTCCATGCCACTTTCGCTTGTGGTAAGGATAAAGAAATAATATCCGGCGGGGAGAAAGCAGATGCGAGCCATGATGGTGCGGGAAAACAGCCTTGATATGTCGGTGATGCGGCTGGAAGAGGTGGAACTGCCGCCGCCGGGCGAGAAGCAGGTGCGGGTGCGCATTCGCGCGGCGTCTACGCAATTTCCCGACATTCTGATGATCCAGAAAAAATATCAGTATCAGCCGCCGCTGCCCTATATTCCCGGATCGGAATTCGCCGGTGACATCGTTGCGCTGGGTGAGGGCGTCACACAATGGAAAATTGGCGATGCGGTGGTGGCGGGCATGCTGACCGGTGGCGGTTTCGCCGAGGAAGTGAATGTCGGTGAAAGCAGTTTGCGCCGCAAGCCTACGCCGCTCAGCTATGGCCAGGCCTGTTCGTTCCGTTCCGCCTATCTGACGGCGCAAGTCTCGCTGATCCGGCGCGGGGAATTACAGCCCGGTGAAACCTTGCTGGTGCATGGCGCGGCTGGCGGTGTCGGGCTGGCTGCCGTCGAGGTAGGCAAGATGCTGGGGGCGACGGTTATCGGCACCGGCAGCTCGGATGAAAAGCTGAAGATCGTCACAAAATATGGCGCGGATCACGTGATCAATTATGGCGCCGATTTCAAACGGGGCTTTCGTGAAAAGGTCAAGGAATTGACAGGCGGCAATGGCGCCGATGTGATTTATGATCCGGTTGGCGGCGATGTGTTTGATGAATCGGTGCGCTGCATCAACTGGGGCGGCCGGTTGCTGATCATTGGCTTTACATCGGGGCGCATACCTTCGGCGCCGGTGAATATGCCGCTTATCAAGGGCTTTTCCATCGTCGGTGTGCGCGCGGGGGAATATGGCCGCAAGGATCCGCAAAAGGGCCGCGAGAATATCGCCATGGTCGATGCGTGGGCCGAGACCGGCAAGATCAATCCCTATGTCTGCGCCGAAGTGCCGCTGGAACGCGCCCATGAGGCCCTGGCCATGATCCAGGACCGCAAGGTGGTCGGGCGCGTTGTCATAGTGATGTGAGGTTTACTCGCCCTTTTTTCCGGCAGGCGGGGTTTCCTGGCCCAATTTGACCGCGACAAAGCGCAGATCCCCGCCGCGATAGAGCAACAGCAGAACCGACTTCTTGCCCGCTTTTTTGGCGGCGGCGGTTTTGTCCTTTACTTCCTGTGGAGAGCGGACTTCCTGCTGCGCCACTTCAACAATCACATCGCCCGGACGAACGCCTTTTTCCCGCGACGGCCCATTATCATCGACCGCCACCACGGCGACGCCGTTAACATCCGCGCCAACTTCAAACTGTTCGCGCAGCGACGCGCTTAGCGGCGCCAGCAGCAGACCGAGATCATCGACTTCGGTGCCGCCGGGCACCTCGCCGGACTGCTCGCCCCTGGTTTCATCATCGGAAGCGGTTTTCTCAAATTCTTCAAGCCGGCCCAGAACAACCCGGAAATTCTTTTCCTTGCCATCGCGCCAGACAACAACATCGGATTCCTTGCCCACGGCAGTCTCCGCCACGATGCGCGGAAGATCGCTCATTTCGGGCACCTCCTGGCCGTTGAAGCGGATGATGACATCGCCTGCTTTAATGCCGGCCTTGGCCGCGGGGCCGCCAGGGGTGACTTCCGCAATCAGCGCGCCGCGCGCTTTCAGCAGGCCAAAACTTTCGGCCAGCTCGTCTGTCACCGATTGAATGCGCACGCCAAGCCAGCCGCGCCGGGTTTCGCCGAATTCCTGTAATTGCGACACCACATTGCGCACAATATCGGAAGGGATCGCAAAGCCGATGCCGATAGAGCCGCCCGAAGGGGAAATAATCGCCGTATTGACGCCGATGACCGCCCCATCCATATCAAAAAGCGGGCCGCCGGAATTTCCCCGGTTGATCGCCGCATCTGTTTGCAGGAAGGAATCATAGGGTCCGGAATTGATATTGCGGTTCTGCGCTGAAATAATCCCGGCCGAGACGGAGCCGCCAAGGCCGAACGGGTTGCCGATCGCCAGCACCCAGTCTCCCACGCGCATTTGTGACGAGTTGCCGAATTTCACGAAGGGCAGGGGTTTGCTGGGCTCAACTTTCAGCACGGCCAGATCGGTTTTCAGGTCCCGGCCGATAACTTTCGCCGGCAATTGTGTGCCATCGCTTAAATTGACCGTGATTTCGTCGGCCTTGCCGATCACATGATTGTTGGTAACGACAATACCGCCCGGATCAATGATGAAGCCGGAGCCGAGCGAGGATACCTTGCGGGCCTGGCCCTTTTCGCCCTGCTGATCGAAAAAATCCTTGAACAGATCTTCAAAAGGCGAGCCGGGCGGGAATTGCGGCATTTCATTCAGTTCCGGAGACTGAACCGTTTGCGAGGTGGCGACATTGACCACCGCCGGTGACAGGCGCGCCGCCAGATCGGCAAAACTATCGGGCGCGCCGCGCGCCAGTACGGCGTTGGGGATCAGAAAATTTGCTGCCGCAGCCAGAACCAGTGCTGCAAAGAATATCCGCCTGAATGAACGCGCCTGCATATAGACCTTCCTTTTATATCTGCCATTCCGTCTCAACCCCCGCTGCCACAGATATTTACCGATTGCGGAGAAAATATGTCCAAATCCGGGCCGGAATTTTATTTCTAGAGGTATGACATTAGGTTTGACCATACAACACTCCCGGCTTGTCACCCCGGATTTATTCCGGGGTCCAGGAGCCGCAAAGTAGCACCTGAGTTTGGCCCCCTGGACCCCGCACCAAGTGCCCCCGGGTCCGGCCTTTGGCCGGCCCGAGGACAAGCTCGGTGACACTGAGTGTGGGGCGATGATTCAATCTAAAATCATACCGGTCTAGCGCCCACCCGCCCCGCTGCGTTTGCCGCCGATATCGCTGAAATAGCTGAAAAAGTCGCTGTCGGGGGAAAGCACCATAGTCGTGTCGGCGGCCTTGAAGGCTTCCTGATAGGCCCGCATCGACCGGTAAAAGGCGAAAAATTCCGGGTCCGCACCAACCGCTTCGGCAAAGATGCGGTTGCGCTCGCCATCGCCTTTACCCCGCGTGATTTCTGAATCGCGCTTGGCTTCCGCCAGCAATACGGTTTTCTCACGATCGGCGCGCGAACGGATACGCTGGGCGATTTCCGCGCCCTGGGCGCGGGCCTCGCGGGCCTCGCGTTCGCGTTCGGTCTGCATCCGGCGGTAAATCGCCTGGCTGTTGGCTTCCGGCAGATCGACGCGCCGCACCCGCACATCCAGAACTTCGATGCCGAACTGTGCAGCCTCGTTATTCACGCGGTCACGGATCAGGTCCATCAGCGCCCGGCGTTCTCCCGACAGAATGGCGAAAAAGCTTTCCTTGCCCAGAACCTGCCGCAAACCGGCATTCAGCAGGGTGGAAAGCCGCGCGTCAACACCCGCAAGGGTGACGACGGTCTGCCGGAATTTCAGCGGGTCCGTAATGCGATAGCGGGCAAATGCGTCCACCACCAGGCGTTTCTGGTCCGATGCAATCACTTCCGCTTCAGGAATGTCATAGTCCAGGATACGCTTGTCAAAATAGGTGACGTTCTGAATGAAAGGCAGTTTCCAGTTCAGTCCGGGTTCGCTCACCACCCGTTTGGGATCGCCAAACTGCAACACCAGCGCCTGCTCGGTCTGGTGCACCGTAAACAGCGTGGAATAGGCCAGCACTATCAGGGCGCCGGCCGCGATCAGCAGCAGTGGAAAATTTTTGTTCATTGCGCTTCTCCAGTCTGGGTGCGGTTACGCAATTCCGGCAGGGGCAGATAGGGCACCATGCCGCTGCCTTTTGGATCCGTGATCACCACCTTGTTCATGCCGGCCAGCAGTTTTTCCATGGTCTCGATATAAATGCGTTTTTGCGTGACTTCCTTGGCCTTGGCATATTGTGTGTAGACGGCGGTAAAACGCTGCGCGTCGCCTTCGGCCTCAGCAATGGTCTGCTGCATATAGGCCTGTGCGTCCTGTTCAATCTGCGCCGCTTCGCCTCGGGCGCGCGGTATGATGTCATTGGCATAGGCTTCGGCTTCGTTGCGCTGACGCTCCAGATCGGCGCGCGCTGCCTGCACGTCGCGGAAGGCGTCGATGACCGCGATAGGCGGATCAACCTTCTGCAATTGCACCTGGCTGATTTGCACACCGGCATTGTAATTATCCAGCACCTGCTGGGTAAGCGTCATGACATCCTGCTCGATTTGACTGCGCGCCTCGGTCAGAATCGGTGTGATCTGCATACGGCCAATGACTTCGCGCATGGCGCTTTGCGCCACGGCTTTTACATTTTCATCCGTATTCGCCATGTTGAACAAATATTTTTCGGCATCCCGTATGCGCCAGAACACCGAAAAATCCACATCGACGATATTTTCATCTCCTGTAAGCATCAGGCTTTCCTGGGGAACGTCCTGGGTGCGGTCCGGATTGCGCGTGTCGGTAAAGGGGCGAAAGCCCACATCGACCCGGTTCACATTGGTCACAGGCGGCTTCACGACGCTTTCAATGGGATAGGGCAGATGATAGTTCAAACCAGGCTGCGTGATTTCCGAAAATTTGCCGAAACGCAGCACCACGCCCTGCTGGTCGGTTTTCACCGTATAAAAACCGGTCGCCAGCCAAAACCCGCCCAGCAGGATCGCCACCAGGCCAAGACCCCGCCCGCTAACCTGGCCGCCTGGAAACAGATTTTTCAGCCGGTCCTGCGCCTGGCGCAGCATGGCTTCAATATCTGGCGGCTCGCCGCCACCACCACCGCCGCCCCATGGGCCTTGCGGCCCCCGTGGACCGCCTCCGCCGCCGCCGCCGTCGCCGGGACGCTTGCCCCAGGGCCCGCGATTGGCGGAACCGCCGTCACCGTCATTATTCCATGGCATATTGGTTGCTCTCCACAGGTCTGATCAAGGCTCGTATTGGCATTAGCGCTTATGCGGGTTATATGACAGGCATGGCGGTTAATCAATCGCGTCACAGGGACAGAGGTGGCGTGTGATTGCGTGTATTTCAACATATTAGATAGAAACAGGTGCCTCTTATGCCGGATCGCGAGCAAATCCTGAAGGCGCTGTCCCAGATAATGGATCCTGACAGGGGCCGCGATATTGTCAGTCTTGGCATGGTGCAAGGCCTTGTCATCAAAGACAGTGAAATAGGTTTCACGCTGGAAGTATCGCCGGATGAGGGCGCGGCCAGGGAACCGCTGCGCATGGCCTGTATTGATGCGCTGCGCGAACTGCCCGGCGTCACGAAAGTTGCTGTGGTGCTGACGGCGCACCATGACAGTCCGGCCCGGACCAAAGCCCGCCCCGCCGCCCATGCGCATGATCACGATCATAAGCATGATCATAAACATGCTCAGGCCCCCAGACTTGCGGTAAAACAGGCCGCCAAGACAGGAGAAAAGCAGACTATTCCCGGCATCAAGGCGATTATCGCAGTGGCCAGCGGCAAGGGCGGCGTCGGCAAATCCACCACAGCCGTCAATCTGGCGCTGGCGCTGGCGGGACTCGGCAAAAAGGTCGGGCTGCTGGATGCGGATATATACGGGCCTTCGATCCCGCGGATGCTGGGCCTGAAAGGCAAGCCCTCGACGACGGATGGGCACAAATTGCTGCCGATGCAGAATTACGGCGTCAAATGCATGTCGATCGGCTTTCTGGTCGATGAAGACACGCCCATGATCTGGCGCGGCCCGATGGTAATGAGTGCGTTGACCCAGATGCTGAACGATGTCGCCTGGGGCGAGCTGGACATTCTGGTGGTCGATATGCCGCCCGGCACCGGTGATGCGCAACTGACTCTGGTGCAGCGGGTGCCGCTGGCGGGCGCCATCATCGTCTCGACGCCGCAGGAAATCGCGCTGATTGATGCACGGCGCGGGCTGAAAATGTTCGAGACCACACATGTGCCGATTCTGGGCGTGATTGAAAATATGAGCTATTTCGTCAGTCCGGAAAGCGGTGAGAAACACTATATTTTCGGCCAGGGCGGCGCGCGCGCCACGGCGGAAAAATATGGCTGCGATTTTCTGGGCGAAATACCCCTGCATCAGTCGATCCGCGAGACCTCGGATGCCGGTACCCCCATCGTCATCAGCGCGCCTGCCAGTGCGCAGGCCCTGATCTATCGCGATATCGCAGAGCTGGTCGCGCACAAGCTAGACACCGCCCAAAATGCGCCGGGACGGGCCGCGCCAAGAATTGTAATTGAGTAGGCGGTGCCGCCGCCTGGTTATTTGCCGGCCAGCTAATTTCCCGCATTGGCCGGCAGCAATAACCGGCTTTCGCCGATTTTCATCACCCACAGATCCTGATCCGCATAGCCATGCGCGCGGCCCGACGCGATAAAGCGCAGCGGCGGTTCGAACGGGGGTTCCTCGGTCAGAATAACCGTGCCCCAATGCATGCCGACCAGCCGCCGCGCCCCGATATCGCGGCCGATCTGCACGGCCTGTTCCGGTGTTGCATGCGAGGCGTGCATGATCGTCTCAGGCGCATAGCCGCCAATTCCCAGCAGGGCTGTATCAAAAGGGCCGTGGCGCTCGCCAATCTGTTTGAACACCTGGCCATAGGCGCTGTCGCCGCCAAAAAACACATGCTGCCCCGCGCCGCGTATGGAAAATCCCGCCCATAGCGTGCGGTTGGTGTCGCTTGTATTACGGCGCGACCAGTGCACCACCGGCAGGGCGGTAAGCGTCACCCCATCCAGGCTATAGTGCTGTTCCCAGTCCAGTTCCACGACCCGCTGAAATCCGCGCCGCAGAAAAAATTCACCCAGCCGCAGCGGCGCCACTACCTGAATTTGATCCTTATGCGGAAGATGCCGCAATGTGACTTCATCCAGATGGTCATAATGATTATGGCTGACAAGCAGTATGTCGATTTGCGGCAGATTTTGCGCGGCAATACCGCTTTTGACAAAACGTTTGGGGCCAAGCCGGCTGGGGCCGGCATAGTCGGACAGATAGGGATCAGTCAGGATGGTCTTGCCCGCAATCCGGATCAAAAACGCCGCATGGCCAAGCCAGGTCAGGCTGTCCGCTCCGTTCAGCACACGCAGTCCGGCTATGGCGCGGCGTTCCGGCACCACATGGTCTTGCGGCGTGATGACCTTAGCGCGGGAATTACGCGCCATGCGCGCCAGAAAACGCAGCATGGTACGCATATCCACATCGCGCTGCGGGCTTCCGGGCGGATTGCGGAACAGGCCATTTGGCATATGATGCGCGGGCCGCCCGGGCGCCGCCGCCACATCCTCAGGGATGCGGCGCGGGCGCATGCGGTCAAAGCGCGATGTTCGGGGCGCATACTGGTCCATAGCGCAGTTATATAGGCATGCAAATGGCAGATGCAAAGCGCTGTTATATGCACCGGCCTGGCCCCCCGGGGGGGGTCATGCCGGAAGGCTGTCTGATCGGGGCCTTGTTAACCTTGCATTAACCAGGTCAGGGGCGGGCATTACAGATTTATGGCATGCCCCCTTGAACCGGGGCGTGAACACGCTAAATATAGAAAGCGGTGCCAGATCGGGCCGTAAACTTCAGGTGCCGGACGCCGGTTCGGGTCCGCAGCTGTCAATGTCGCTTGCCGGAGGACTTGACCTATGTCGCATGTTTCGCTTTTTTCCAGCCCCTTATTGCTTGGCTTTGATCGCGTGGAGCGGATGCTTGATCGCGTCGCCAAATCGGCCAATGATGGCTATCCGCCGTATAATATAGAACAGATTGGCGATCACAGCCTGCGTATCAGCCTGGCGGTGGCGGGCTTTACACTGGATCAGCTGACCGTCAGCCTGGAAGATAACCAGCTTACCGTGCGCGGCAAGCAGGTGGAGGAACCGGGCCGGATCTATCTGCATCGCGGTATCGCGGCGCGCCAGTTTCAGCGCAGTTTTGTTATTGCCGAGGGCATTGAGGTCAGCGCCGCGCGGCTCGACAATGGTTTGTTGCATATAGACTTGCAACGCCCCAAGCCGGCCAGCGTGACCCGCACGATCGAAATCACCGGTAGCCAGCCGAAAGACGCACGCCCCCATAATGGCAGCGTCCAGAAGCATGATGCCACCACAATTGAAGCGCAATAAGCGCGGCTGAGAGGATCAAAGCCATGGACAATAAGAATGAAAATGTAACCCCGCCCGCTGCTGCACCGCTGCTGCCTGGTCAGATGGTTTATGTCAAAGCGGTGGATTCATCCCAGGTTCAGGGATTGCAGGGGGTGCCGCCGGGCATCACCCTTTATGCCATCCATTCCGAGGCAGGCGCACCGCTGGCGGTGGTCGGCAATCGGGAGGCGGCCTTTCATGCCGCACGCCAGCACAATATGCGGCCCGTCAGCGTCCACTAGACCGGCCCTGCCGGGAAGGGGAACCACTATCGCCGCTGGCTACATGCCGGCGGCGATCATTTCCTCGTCAATGCGGTCGATGAAATCCTTGCCCCAATTGATGGCGTAATGCAGATCACCGGTAAATTCGGTGATGCCCGCAGCCTGGAGTGTGGCAGTCTCCTGATCTTGCGCGATGATAATTTTGGCGTTGAATTCGCCGGTCTGAAACACCACGAGAAACTGTCCACCTGTTGGCAGGGCCAGCACCAGAATATGCGAGCCGCTCTCGTTGCGCAGCTCTGACAATACCAGCGGAGTGATGGCGGCCGGCTCATCCGATTGCTGATCTTCTTCCTGTTCATCAATCCAGGCCAGATAGTGATCCGCCACGGACTGATTTTCCATCACCAGATCCAGCAAGGTCGCGCTGATATCAACGAAGCGGTAGGTGAAAGTATCCTTCATTAAATCGCCGGACCAACTAAGTGGTTCCAGCCCGGGCGCTTGGCTATTCATAAAGCCTCCATTGAGTTAGGCAGAGAGCCTGTCAGAATGTCGAAATCATTTCTGAAAGGGGCAATGGTGGCCAGAATAGCCGGGATAAGGTTAATGTTTCGTTTGCCGGGCGCAATGCCGCTTTTATGCGCGAAAATGGCCTTTACCGCGCGTCATAGCTGCCGAGATTGGGCGGTATGGTGAAGTCAGCGCCCTTCCGGATGATGCGTGTGTCATGGATCATAACATCTATAGCGGTATGACATCAGGTTTGTCCATTGACCCCCTCCCGGCCTCCCCCTTTCAGGGGGAGGAGGATGGTAGCGGCATATGCCTCCCTCCCCCTGCAAGGGGGAGGGCTGGGGTGGGGGTCCACTTTTATAGAGAGCTGGTTGGCTTACAGTCCGATTCAACCTAATGTCATGCTGCTCTAGACCCTATTCGGATCAGATGGAATCGCCATTGGCGATCCCGTCTGATCCGTAAAACAGGAATTGCTCTAGGCTGCCTCCAGTTCGCGAATGGCTTCATAGATGGCGACGGTGCGTTTGGCCATTTCCGCGTGCAGCAATTCGGTCATGCGGCCTTCCACGGTCACAACCCCCTTGCCGGCATTTTCGGGTTTTGCAAATTCGGCAATGATCTTGCGCGCCATATCCACTTCGGTTGCGCTGGGGCTGAAGATTTCATTGCAGGGCATGACCTGGCTCGGATGGATCAGGGTTTTGCCATCCATGCCCAGTTCCAGCCCCTGCCGGCAGATAGCGGCAAAGCCGGCTTCGTCCTTGAAGTCATTATAGACGCCATCAATAATGCCCACGCCAAAGGCCCGCGCCGCCAGCAGGCACAGGCCAAGGCTGGTGATCATCGGCAGCCGCATCGGCGTGTGCGCGGCGCGCACCTCTTTGGCGATGTCATTGGTGCCCATGATAAAGACCGCCAGGCGCTTTGTTGCGCCTGCGATGGCCTCGGCATGCAAAATACCGAGGGGGGTTTCCATCATCGCCCACAGCGCCGTGGCGCCTGCGCCATGCAGGTCCAGAATCGCCTCGGCCTGATGCAGCACTGCAGGGCTGCTGACTTTGGGGATCAGCACCGCATCGGGTTTGACGGCGGCGGCGGCGGCAAGATCGTCCAACCCCCAGGGCGTGTCCAGGGCATTGACCCGCACGATCATTTCGCGCTTGCCGAAACCGCCTTCGCGCAGCGCGGCGCAAACCTGATCGCGCGCAACGGCCTTGGCGTCGGGGGCGACGGCATCTTCCAGATCAAGGATGAGAGCGTCCGCCGGAATCGTGCGGGCCTTTTCCATTGCCCTTGCGTTGGAGCCTGGCATGTAAAGCACACTGCGGCGGGGGCGCGCTTGATGAGACATAGGGGAAATTCTCCATATTTAATTTTGATACACTCTCAGAATAACGCATTTCACGCATATAAACGATTTGTAATTCATATGTTTGCTGCGCTGCAATGCGACATGGGCTTATTGCTGCGGCATTCAGACAGGGTTCTTGCGCCACGCCTGACCGGCCTGGTGTCAGCATGGTCTAGTTGGATGGCACGCCCCGGCGCGGGGCGTCACAGATAAGCAGTTTGGAATCAAACACCGCGCCCATCGCCAGATGCCTGCCATGCCGCAGCGCGGTGGATACCGCAGAAATTTGCGTCCCGTCATTCAGATAGACTTCTTCCACCTGGCTTTTGGCGTTGCGGATGGATTTGATCCGGAATATCTGCGACGGGGACATGACATTTGCGTCCGAAGCATGACGCAGAAAATCCGTCAGCCTGGGGTGGCTTCCTGTCCAAAGGGCGTCATCGGCGTCAACCGTGATATTGTCGGGGAAACTGTTCATCGCAATGGTTTCGCGCAAGTCCAATGCGCCCGTCATGGCGTTGCGGTCATAGATGCGCAAATTCCTGCCGGTTGTTTCCGCCAGATATAATTCGCGTCCGCTGTTGGAAAGCGCAACGCCGTTGACAAAGGATAGATCCGCCGCAGCGATGGCCGCTTTCTGCCCATCAAAATAAACCAGCGTGGATGGGGCCAACGGCAGCATGGTTTCCAGCAGTTTCATAATGGGGTTCTGGTTCATGACATCATTGCCGATATAGAATGCGCGCATCCCCGCCGCCGCCAGGTCATTGGGGCTGACAAATAGCGGGTCGCTGATGCTTTCGACATGGGTCAGCCAGCCATCATTGAGATCGAAAACTTCCACCAGATGCTGCCCGCTGATTGGGTGATTGATGACGAAAAGCCGTTTTTTACCGTCACCGCTGCGATACAGGCTGATGCCATGCGGGCGGAAGTCGCCAGGGCTTTCACCGCGCCACAGCGGTATGGGTTCGGCATCGGGATCCGCCAGATTGAGGCGGTACAGCGCGCCGCTATTCACCGCGTCCGCCAGGCCCGCGCGGCGGTCATAGGCGGAAATAAACAGCGTGCCGGTGTCCGGGTCGATATCCAGATCTTCCGCGCCGGTGACGCCCGCGACCGTGCGGCAAGGTTCGGAAAAATGCGGTGTGATCTGTGTAAACTGCCCGGCGAAAACCAGCGTGCGCAGCAGGATCGCGCCCGCCACGAGCAAAGCGGCGAAGAAAATAATGCCCGCCCATTTGAATAATTTACCCATGGTAAAGTTATTCTCCAGCGGCCCTTGTAAGTTCCTGTGACAATGCTTTGGGCGGGACGCCGGAATCCTGGGTGAATTGCAGGTCCGCCAGCCGGGCATACAGGCCGCCGCGCGCCATCAATTCGTCATGGCGGCCGATGGCGGCGATACGCCCTTCGTCCAGCACAATGATGCGATCCGCCCGGCGCACCGTGGCCAGGCGATGCGCGATCACCAGCGTGGTGCGGTTGGCCAGCAGCGCATCCAGCGCGGTCTGAATCAGTATCTCATTTTCCGCATCCAGCGCGCTGGTGGCTTCATCCAGCAGCAATAGCGGGGCGTCGCGCAGGATCGCCCGCGCAATGGCGATGCGCTGGCGCTGGCCGCCCGAAAGCCGCACGCCTTTTTCGCCCAGAAATGTATCCAGCCCTTGCGGCAGCTTTTCCAGAAACTCGGTGGCCTGCGCGGCATCGGCCGCGGCCCAGACTTCGGCATCGCTGGCGTCAGGCCGTCCATAACGGATATTTTCGCGCGCGCTGGCGGAAAAGATAATGGTATTTTGCGGCACTACAGCCATGCGGCGGCGAATTTCCAGCGGGTCGGCCTGGGTAATGTCTACGCCATCCAGCGTGATGCAGCCTGAGGCCGGATCGTAAAAGCGCAGCAATAATTGCAACAGCGTGCTTTTGCCCGCACCGCTGGGTCCGACCAGGGCGACGGTTTCCCCCGGCGCAATCGTAAAGCTGACGCCATCCAGGGCATAGCTGCCGGGCCTGGAAGGATAATGAAAACGCACTGCGTCAAAACTGACCGCGCCGCGCGCAATCGGGGGTAAGGCCACCGGATTGCGCGGCGGCGCGATGGCGGGCTTTGCCGCCAGCAGTTCCATCAGACGTTCGGTTGCGCCCGCCGCGCGCTGCATATCGCCCCACACCTCGCTCAGCGCGCCGACAGCGCCTGCAACAAACACCGCATACAGCACGAACTGGCCTAGCGCGCCGCCGCTCATGCGGCCTTCCAGCACGCCCTGCGCGCCAAACCACAGCACTCCGGTAATGGCGCCGAAGATCAGAACGATGACCAATGCGGTCAGAATTGCGCGCACCCGGATACGCTCTATGGCTGTGTCAAAGCCGCGCTCGACCGCATTTTTAAAGCGTGCGCGCTCGGTGTCTTCCTGGGTGAAGGCCTGCACGACGGTAATATCGTCCAGCACTTCGCCCGCTATGGCGCTGGAATCCGCAATCCGGTCCTGCGAGGCGCGCGAAAGGCCGCGCACTTTGCGGCCCAGAATAATGATCGGAATGACCACCACCGGAACAAAGACAAGCACCAAACCTGTCAGTTTCGGGCTGGTCACCACCAGCATCGCCAGCCCTCCCAGCAGCAGAAAAATATTTCGCAGCGCGATGGAGGCGCTGGATCCCACCACAGTCTGAATGAGTGTGGTGTCGGCGCTCAGCCGCGATAATACTTCGCCGGTGCGGGTGGTTTCAAAAAATTCAGGGCTAAGGTCCAGTATATGCGCATAGACATCATTGCGCAGATCGGCAACGACCCGTTCGCCCAGCCAGGATACAAAATAAAACCGCGCCGCCGTGGCCAGGCCAAGAATGACCGCCACCCCCATCATCGCGGCGAAATAACGGTGCACCAGTTCCGCGCTGTTGGCGCTAAAGCCAAGATCAATGACTTCACGCACCGCAATCGGGATCAGCAGGGTCGCACCGGAGGCGGCGGTAAGCGCGAGCAATGCCGCCGCCGCAAGCCGCCAATAGCGTGCAATATAGGGCAGAAGCTGACGCAATCCGCCTATGGTGCGGGGCCTGGGCCGTCCCGCAGCTTCACGGCTCAGCCGTTCGGCAAATTCCTGACTATCCTCTTGCACCTATCACTCCCATCCTGGAGAGCGGTATGACATCAGGTTGAATTGGCCCGTAAGCCATCCAGCCCTTTATAAACGCGGCCTCCCACGCTCCATAAAGCGGACCCCCACCCCAGCCCTCCCCCTTAAAGGGGGAGGGAGGCATATGCGGCAATCGCCCTCCTCCCCCTGCAAGGGGGAGGCCGGGAGGGGGGCAATAAACGAATCTGAAATCATACCGATCTATTAGCCGGTATGACTATAGCAGGCCGCGCGGAATTTCCAGTGCGTTGGGCGCGGCGGGGACGGGCAGATATATGGGGGTGTTTTGTGATAATGTTGAAACACACTCATTTTTCCCGGTGTCATGGCCCAGAGCGATATGTGATCAAGTTGAAACGCTCGCGTTTCGTTTTTCCACCCCACCCCAAACCCCTCCCCATTAAGGGGAGGGGATTCCCTCGGCATGCTGGGATCTGTTCCCCTCCCCCTCGTGGGGAGGGGATAGGGGTGGGGGGCAAAAGCGTTTCAATCAGTTCACAATTTGTCCTAGCTTGCCTGCCCGCCATAGCCTTGGCGAAGGTGGGGCCGGGCGATCCACTTTGCTGTTTCTGTACAGAAAGGGGTCAGACCCCTTTCTTGTTGCGCTCCATAAAGCGGACCCCCACCCCAGCCCTCCCCCTTTCAGGGGGAGGGATGAATTTGCGGCAATCGCCCTCCTCCCCCAGAAAGGGGGATGCCGGGAGGGGGTCAATGGACGAATTTCAGGGGGTCAGCAGAAAGGGGTCTGACCCCTTTCTTAGGGTCTGTAGAAATGGGGTCGACTCTATAGAAATGGGGTCAAGTATAGAAATGGGGTTAGAAATGGGGTCATAGAAATGGGGTCAGACTCGATTAATTTAGCGTTTAATTTGATCATTTAATCGAGTCTGACCCCATTTTCGTCGTTTTTTTAATTTGATCATTTAATCGAGTCTGACCCCATTTTCGTTTTCGTAATCGACCCCATTTTCGGACGGACCATTTTCGGAAAGGGGTCAGACCCCTTTCTTGTTGCGCTCCATAAAGCGGACCCCCACCCCAGCCCTCCCCCTTTCAGGGGGAGGGATGAATTTGCGGCAATCGCCCTCCTCCCCCAGAAAGGGGGAGGCCGGGAGGGGGTCAATGGACGAATTTCAGGGGGTCAGCAGAAAGGGGTCTGACCCCTTTCTTAGGGTCTGTAGAAATGGGGTCGACTCTATAGAAATGGGGTCAAGTATAGAAATGGGGTTAGAAATGGGGTCATAGAAATGGAGTCAGACTCGATTAATTTAGCGTTTAATTTGATCATTTAATCGAGTCTGACCCCATTTTCGTAATCATTTAATCGAGTCTGCCGACTCTATAGAAAGGGGTCAGAAATGGGGTCAGACTCGATTAATTTAGCGTTTAATTTGATCATTTAATCGAGTCTGACCCCATTTTCGAGACCCCATTTTCGACCGTAAAAAACACCCCATCAAAAAAAATGCCCCGGCGAACCGGGGCATTTTCAAAAAATTTGACCTGCGTCAAACCGGCTCAGGCCGCCTCTCGCCACGCTTACGCGTTGGCGTGAGCCGAGTGCCGGCGCCGTCCAAAATAACCCAGACCCAGCAGCCCGGCCCCAAGCAGCGTCATGGATGCGGGTTCGGGGACGGAGGGAGGGGTGGTGGTGACCGGCGGCCAGTAGCCAACGACATGGGATATTCCCAGAGGATTATTGCCTGTATTCGCACTATTACCATTGTAATTATACGGCATGCAGAGATTGCTGAATTCAGCGACAACACAATAATTGTGTTCGGGGTCATCATGAGCGGATATTGCGACGAAATCATCGAAGCCAGCGTAATTTAATGCCGCCTCATCGCCGTCATCGGTACTATTCAGGATCGTCCTGAAATCGCTGGAGACATAACCAAATTCTCCTGGATTCACCACATCATACAGGAAGACACTGGTGTAATCGCCATATTTGACCGCTACGTACAACTCCACCGGCTCCATCCCCGGAGTGACATCAGGAATGGCTGGCCCGGGAGGAAATCCGTAATAATCCCATCTGGCGGTGTATTGGTTAGTATCGGACTCTATTCTGAACCCGGTACCCACACCAGTGGAATTTTCGTGTGGCGCGTTCGGGTCATTATATTTATCAATAGCGCCCGCAAGGTTGAATTCTGCAATCGGAAAGCTGCCCGGATAACGGTACAGAATGGCCAGCCCTACTTCCTCAACGTTATCAGCATTTTCGTTTGGATTGGGCATTGTGCTGTCAATGTTGTCATCAGGAGGCGTGGCATTTTTCCAGGTGCCAAGAAACTTGCCGAAACCAAGCCCCGTATCACTGATCGTCTCACCCGCAAATACTGGATTTGCCATCGCGCTGGTGGACACAAGTGCGCCAAAAACCGTGGCGCTGGCGGTCATTAACAAATTTTTCAAGGCCATCTTTATGATCCTTTCGATTATTGCCGGTTGCCCGGTCATGTTACTCCGGTAAGCATATTACCCCGGAAAATACGCCTCTTCCGGAACCTCGTTTTCTTCTCATGCGCCGAAAGAGCTGTCTATCTGGCGCCAAACCCCAACCTGATTTACTTGCTTGTTTTTAAAAGCTTTTTATCTACACATTTGTATTATAGAGGAAATCCAGGATGTTTGTCCAGTGGTTATTTCTACATATTTACTGCTAACAAACAGGCAGCTTCAAAACCGGGCAATGCGGTCAAAACAATTAACAGCCCAGTGGTTGTTTTGGCCGGGCCGCACTGTTTCGATGCGCGAAATAAAAAATTGCCTGTGCGAAAAAGGCAGGTCGCGCGCCTGTCTATCCCTCGGCTGCGGCGCTGCTCTTCACCTGGGGTGACGTGTGCGGGAGCATGAAGAGGCCGCAGAGAAAAATTTCTTCGCAAGCGGCTTTCCATTATACCGGCCGGTGATTATAGTGCGTCCAGCATTGCGCGCGTGATTCATGGGGGGTCATCAGTGAAAGTGCCGGAGCGAAAGCCCCGGCAGCGTAGTCATTACAGTCCAAGCAAAGGCAGCATTTATGCCGGAATTACTGTTGGAATATCTGCCTATCCTGATCTTTACCGGTATTGCCGTGGTCATGGCGGCGGGCCTGATCCTGGTGGCGTTCGTATTGGCGGAAAACCGGCCCGATCCGGAAAAACTGTCGGCCTATGAATGCGGTTTTCCGGCCTTCGATGATTCGCGCATGCAATTTGACGTGCGGTTTTATCTGGTGGCCATCCTGTTTATCATTTTCGACCTTGAAGTTGCCTTTTTGTTCCCGTGGGCGATATCGCTTGGGGATGTGGGGCTTTATGGTTTCTGGTCGATGATGGTGTTTCTGGGGGTTTTGACCATTGGTTTTGCCTATGAATGGAAAAAGGGTGCGCTGGAATGGGAGTGAGTGTTGATCCTGCCGATTCGGGCGCCGGTTTTGGCGTGCTGTCGGATGAGCTGTCCGACAAGGGCTATATTCTGACCTCGCTCGATGATGTGATCACCTGGGCGCGCACCGGCTCGCTGATGTGGATGACCTTCGGCCTGGCCTGTTGCGGCGTCGAGATGATGCAGGCGGCGATGCCGCGTTATGACATGGAACGCTTTGGCTTTGCCCCGCGCGCCAGTCCGCGCCAGTCCGACGTGATGATCGTCGCAGGCACGCTGACCAATAAAATGGCGCCCGCGCTGCGCAAGGTCTATGACCAGATGCCGGAACCGCGCTATGTGATTTCCATGGGCAGTTGCGCCAATGGCGGCGGCTATTACCATTATTCCTATTCCGTCGTGCGCGGTTGCGACCGCATTGTGCCGGTAGATATCTATGTGCCGGGATGCCCGCCCACCGCCGAGGCGCTGATGTATGGCATTCTGCAATTACAGCGTAAAATCCGCCGCGAAGGAACCATCGCCCGCTAGATCAACATAGTTTTAGCTGCAGATGATCTCCGGTGCGGGCCGGATTGGTTTGCGGATCCCTAACAGGTCAGACAGGTCATATGGACATATCAGCATTGCGTGAATTGGGGGAGCAGATCGCGGACGCATTGCCCCAGGCGGTGACGTCATTCGCGATTGCGCATGGCGAACTCACCGTTCATATCAGGGTGGAGCAGTTACCCGCCATTTTGTCCTATCTGTGCAAGGATCCCAATTGCCGGTTCAGTCAGCTGATCGACATTACGGCCGCCGATTATCCCGGGCGCGCGGAACGTTTCGATCTGATCTATCATCTGCTCAGCGTGCATCAGAATCAGCGTATCCGCGTCAAAACGCCAATTGCCGAAGATGTTGCGGCGCCCAGCGTGGCCGGCCTGTTCCCCGCCGCCAACTGGTATGAGCGCGAAGTGTTCGATATGTTCGGCATTTCTTTTACCGGCCATCCCGATCTGCGGCGGATTCTTACCGATTATGGATTTGAAGGGCATCCGCTGCGCAAGGATTTTCCGCTTACCGGATTCGTTCAGGTGCGCTATGACGATGAACATAAGCGTGTGGTCAATGAACCGGTGCATCTAACCCAGGAATTTCGCGCGTTTGATTTTGTCAGTCCCTGGGAAGGGGCGGAATATGTTTTACCCGGCGATGAAAAAGCCACCCCCATCGTCAGCAGTGCAGGCCCCAAACCGTGACCGAAAAATTCGATCCCGACAATCGCAAATTCCAGTTGAATTTCGGGCCGCAGCATCCCGCCGCGCATGGCGTGCTGCGTATGATTCTGGAAATGGACGGTGAAATTGTCACCCGTGTCGATCCCCATATCGGGCTGCTGCATCGCGGCACCGAAAAGCTGATCGAACATAAAACCTATTTGCAGGCTGTGCCCTATTTCGACCGGCTCGATTATGTCGCGCCGATGAATCAGGAACATGCCTATGCGCTGGCGGTGGAACGCCTGCTCGGTCTGGAAATTCCGATCCGTGCGCAATATATCCGCGTGCTGTTTTGCGAAATTGGCCGGCTGCTCAATCATCTGCTGAATGTCACCACGCAGGCGATGGATGTGGGCGCGCTGACCCCGCCGCTCTGGGGTTTTGAAGAACGCGAAAAGCTGATGATTTTTTATGAGCGCGTTTCCGGCTCGCGCATGCATGCGGCCTATTTCCGCCCCGGCGGCGTGCATCAGGATATGCCGGCCGGCCTCGCCGAAGATATTTACGCCTTTTGCGAACAGTTTCCAAAAGTGCTGGACGATATCGAAGGCCTGCTGACCCACAACCGCATTTTTAAGCAGCGTAATGTCAATATTGGCGTGGTCAGTTTGCAGGACGCGCTGGATTGGGGCTTTACCGGGGTCATGCTGCGCGGCAGCGGAGCGGCCTGGGATTTGCGCCGCGCGCAACCCTATGAATGTTACAATGATCTGGAATTTCAGGTGCCCATCGGCAAGAACGGCGATTGCTATGACCGCTATCTGTGCCGGGTCGAGGAAATGCGCCAGAGCACAAAAATCATGATGCAATGTATTAAAAAAATGCCCGCCGGACCGGTGTCTGTGAATGACGGCAAGGTGGCGCCGCCCAGCCGGGGTGAAATGAAGCGCTCGATGGAGGCGCTGATCCATCATTTCAAGCTGTACACCGAAGGCTATCATGTGCCGGCCGGCGAAGTGTACGCAGCCGTCGAGGCGCCCAAGGGCGAGTTCGGCGTCTATCTGATTTCGGACGGCTCCAACAAACCCTATCGCTGCAAATTGCGCGCGCCGGGGTTTGCGCATTTGCAGGCGATGGATTATCTGTGCACCGGCCATATGCTGGCCGACGCGTCGGCTATTCTCGGCTCGCTGGATATTGTGTTTGGGGAGGTGGACCGGTGAGTGTGCCACACGATACCTCCTCCCCCTGTAAGGGGGAGGCCGGGAGGGGGTCCGGGGAAAGCCTCAGTTCGCGTCAACAGACCCCCTCCCTAACCCTCCCCCTTGCAGGGGGAGGGAACGGTGCTGCGTCTAAATCCCCTCCCCTTGAAAAGGGGAGGGTTAGGGAGGGGTTGCAGGCCGCGCAGTTTACTCGGACGCCGGCAATGACCAAACATGCGCGCCGTTTGCGTACGGACATGACCGAGGTGGAAAAAAGGCTTTGGTGGAAATTGCGGCGCGAGCAAATGGGCGGCCTTAATTTTCGCCGTCAGCATCCATTAGGGCCATATGTGCTGGATTTTTACTGCCCATCCATTCAACTCGCAATAGAGCTTGATGGCGGGCAGCACAATGAACCCGTTGCGCAAATCCGGGATGAGCGCCGGACCCGATTGTTAAACGCAAAGGGCGTTACGGTGTTGCGGTTTTGGAATAATGACGTGATGAGCAATATGGACGGCGTGCTGCAAGAAATCATGCGTATATCGGAAAGCCTTGTTTTGCGGCGGCAGAGCCCCTCCCTAACCCTCCCCCTTGCAGGGGGAGGGAATCAACAGGCGCTCGATATCGTATTTGGGGAGGTGGACCGGTGAGTGTGCGGCGGCTTTGTGCGGATCAGCCTGCAAGCTTTGCGTTTACACCGGAAAATCTGGCCTGGTGCGCGCAGGAAATCAAAAAATATCCCGAAAACCGTCAGGCCAGTGCGGTGATTGCGCTGCTGTGGCGCGGCCAGGAACAGAATGGCGGCTGGGTTACGGAACCGATGATCCGCGTCGTTGGCGACATGCTGGCGATGCCCTATATCCGCGTGCTGGAGGTCGCCACCTTTTACACCATGTTCAATCTGGCGCCGCGCGGCAAATATCTGTTGCAGGTGTGCAAGACGACGCCCTGCTGGCTGCGCGGATCGGATGATGTGACCGGTATAGTCAAAAGCAGATTGAAGGTCGGGCCGGGCGAGACCACGCCGGATGGCCTGTTTTCCTGGATGGAAGTGGAATGTCTGGGCGCCTGCGCGAATGCGCCGGTCATTCAGGTCAATGATGATTATTATGAAGATCTGGATGCGGCCAAAACCCAGGCGCTGCTTGATGCGCTGGCGCGCGGTGAGCAGCCGGAAACTGGTTCGCAAACCGGGCGGCGCAGTTCCGAACCGGTTGGGGCGCGCACCAGCCTTATGGGCGGAGACCGCTGATGTTGCAGGATAAGGATCGCATTTTCACCAATCTCTATGGCTTTGAGGATTGGGGGCTGGACGGCGCGCGCCGCCGGGGCGACTGGGACAATACCAAGGCGCTGCTGGAAAAAGGCCGCGACTGGATTGTCGATGAGGTCAAGGCGTCGGGTTTGCGCGGGCGCGGCGGGGCGGGATTTTCGACCGGGCTGAAATGGTCGTTCATGCCCAAGGTGAATGATGGCCGCCCGCATTATCTGGTGGTCAATGCCGATGAGTCTGAACCCGGCACCTGCAAGGACCGGGAGATTCTGCGCAACGATCCGCACAAGCTGATTGAAGGCTGTCTGGTGGCGGGTTTCGCCATGGGCGCGCATGTGGCGTATATTTATGTGCGCGGCGAATTCATTCTGGAGCGCAAGCATTTGCAGGCGGCGGTCGATCAGGCCTATGCGGCGGGATTACTCGGCGATAATGCCTGTGGTTCCGGCTGGAAATTTGACGTCTATGTGCATCATGGCGCGGGCGCCTATATTTGCGGCGAGGAAACCGCCCTGCTGGAAAGCCTGGAGGGCAAGAAGGGGCAGCCCCGGCTGAAGCCGCCATTTCCCGCCAATATGGGCCTGTATGGCTGCCCGACCACCGTCAATAATGTGGAAAGCATCGCGGTCGCGCCCACCATTCTGCGCCGCGGCGCCGCCTGGTTCACGGGGTTTGGCCGTGCGAATAATGCCGGCACCAAGATCTTCAGCATTTCCGGGCATGTGAACACGCCCTGCAATGTCGAAGAAGCCATGAGCATTCCGCTGCGCGAGCTGATTGAAAAACATGCGGGCGGCGTGCGCGGCGGCTGGGCCAATCTGCTGGCCGTCATTCCCGGCGGGGCCAGCGTGCCGATGATTCCAAAATCCATCTGCGATACCGTGCTGATGGATTTTGACGCGCTGAAAGAAGTGCGCTCGGGTCTGGGCACGGCGGCGGTGATCGTCATGGATAAATCCACCGATCTGATCAAGGCGATTGCGCGGCTTTCGGCGTTCTACAAACATGAAAGCTGCGGCCAGTGCACCCCCTGCCGCGAAGGCACCGGCTGGATGTGGCGGGTGATGGAACGCATGGTGACAGGCGATGCCGATGTGGCGGAAATTGATATGCTGCTGGATGTCAGCACCCGCATCGAAGGGCACACGATCTGCGCGCTGGGCGATGCGGCCGCCTGGCCGGTCCAGGGCCTGATCCGGCATTTCCGCCCCGTGCTGGAAGAACGGATATTAAACCACCGGGTCAAGCGCACCGGCAAGATTGCGGCGGAGTGAGTAGTATGGTGCATCTCGACAAAGCCTGTCCATTGTTCCCGTCAAGCGACATTCCCGCGACGTTGGAGTTTTACCGGCGTGGGCTGGGATTTGCTGTGAGTCTAGAAATGGCTAATTATGTAATTATCGAACGGGATGGAGTCGAGGTTCATTTCTGGCCTTGCGACGATCATTATATCGCGGAAAACACCTCTGCCTATATTCGCGTCGATGACGTCGATTCGCTGCATAAAGAACTAATCAACCAAGGACATGAGATGCGTATTACTGCTCCCGAAGATCGTGAGTGGGGCATGCGTGAGTTCTATGTGTGGGATCCCAACGGAAATTTGCTCAAGTTCGGACATCACATATCTACGCATGAAACGCGGATAGGGTAGGTAGTAGTCATGCCTAAACTCAGCATCGACTGTGGATCAAACCGCTTCGACGGATATGATCAGGCGTTGGCCCAGGGCGGCGAGGGCTTCCTCAAGCCGGCTGATCTTGGTCGCGTGACGGGGGTCCAGCATGCGCCGCACCTCGCTTTCGGCAATGCCCAGCCGTGCCGCCACGGCGACGTTCGACAGGCCCGCTATGCGCATGGTGTCATACAGCGCCGTTTTGGCCGCGATCAGGGCACAGGGCGCGATCAGCGGTCGTCCCAGCGCCGGAGATGCAGCAGGGATGGCGCCGCGCCGCGCGATGCGTCCCGCCAGCGCTTCCTCAAGACAGTCGGCGGCTTCGTTCAAGGCTTCGGCTTTGGTGCCGCCGCCGGTCAGGGCCTCGGGCAGATCGGGAAAGCGCGCCATATATCCATCGCCATCGGGGATAAGTTCTATGGGATAGGCAAACCGGGTCATATAAACCTCCTAAAGTTCATCGGGGGTGATTCCAAGTTGCTGACACATGGCGTGAAACAGGCCGGGCCGGAGTTCCTTTTTGCGATCCGGCACAATCGTGAACCGGGCGCCATAATAAAGCGTCACATGGCTGCCTTTGCCACGCTGCGCATCGACGGTGGTATCCACCCCATTCTTGCGGCCCAGCTTCCTGACACGGCTAATGAATTCACGGCCATTCATAGAACCACCCTCGCACAAAAATGTGCGAATTACAAGAAAAAATCGAACAAAAATGTACGATTTTTGGGTTTGGAGCAGACATGCCAAAACTGACTATTGACGGCATTGAAGTGGAAGTCGAACCCGGCGCCAGCCTGTTGCAGGCCTGCGAGGCGGCGGGCAAGGAAATTCCGCGTTTCTGTTATCATGAACGGCTTTCGATTGCGGGCAATTGCCGCATGTGCCTGATCGAGGTTGAAGGCGGGCCGCCCAAGCCGGTGGCCAGTTGCGCCATGCCTGCCGCCGACAAGATGGTGGTGCACACAGATAGCCCGATGGTGAAAAAGGCGCGCGAAGGGGTGATGGAATTTCTGCTGGCCAATCATCCGCTGGACTGCCCGATCTGCGATCAGGGCGGCGAATGCGATTTGCAGGACCAGGCCATGGGCTATGGCGTATCCGGCTCGCGCTATTTCGAAAACAAGCGCGCCGTCGAAGACAAGGATATGGGGCCGCTGATCAAGACGGTGATGACCCGCTGCATTCACTGCACGCGCTGTGTGCGCTTTACCACCGAGATTGCGGGCGTGTCCGAACTGGGCGCAACCGGGCGCGGCGAGGATATGGAAATCACCACCTATCTGGAACAGGCGGTGCGTTCTGAGCTGTCCGGCAATGTGATTGATCTGTGCCCTGTGGGCGCGCTGACATCAAAACCCTATGCGTTTACGGCGCGGCCGTGGGAATTGACCAAAACCGAAACCATTGATGTGATGGATGCGGTGGGTTCCAATATTCGCGTCGATGCGCGCGGCGCGGAAGTGATGCGGGTGCTGCCGGTCACTAATGACGATGTGAATGAAGAATGGATTTCCGACAAGACCCGCTTCATCTGGGACGGGCTGAAACGCCAGCGTCTTGATACGCCCTATATCCGCGAGGCGGGCAAGCTGCGTCCGGCAAGCTGGACCGAGGCGTTGGCGCTGGCCGCGCAGAAACTGAAGGCGGCGGGGCCAGCGGGCATGGCGGCAATTGCGGGTGATCTGGCCTGCGCCGAATCCATGATGGCGCTGAAAGATTTGTGGGACAGGTTCGGCAGTCCGCATATTGATTGCCGTCAGGATGGCGCGAAACTGAGCGCGGCGTCACGCGGCGATTATCTGTTCAATTCGACCTTTGCCGGGATCGCAGAGGCCGATGCGCTGCTGCTGATCGGCTGCAATCCTCGCTGGGAGGCGGCGGTGCTGAATGCGCGCATTGTCGCGCGCGCGCATCAAGGTAATTTCCAGGCGGCCAGCATCGGCGCGCCGTTTGAAAATAATTTTCCATGCCGGACATTGGGCGCGGGGCCGCGCACCTTGCAGGATTTGATTGACGCCAGTCATCCATTTGCCGCCACCCTGCAACAAGCCAAACGCCCGATGCTGATTGTGGGCATGGGCGCATTGGCGCGCCCCGATGGCGCAGGGGTACTGGCTGGCGCCAAAAAACTGGCGCAGAATGTGGGCGCGATCAGCGCGCAATGGAACGGCTTTAATGTGCTGCACACTGCTGCGGCGCGGGTCGCGGGGCTGGATCTTGGCCTGTTACCGGGGGCAGGCGGGCTGGATGTGGCGGGCATGCTGGACGGCGCGAAATCCGGCGCGATCAGTCTGCTATATCTGCTGGGCGCGGATGAACTGGATCTTAGCCAGACCGGCCAGGCCTTTGTGATCTATCAGGGCCATCATGGCGATGCGGGCGCGCACCGCGCCGATCTGATATTACCGGGTGCGGCCTATACGGAAAAAAGCGGCACTTATGTGAACAGTGAAGGCCGGGTGCAGGTGGGCGTGCGCGCCACATTCGCGCCGGGCCAGGCACGCGAGGACTGGACGATCCTGCGTGCGCTGTCGGAAGCGGCGGGTCATAAACTTCCCTATGACAGTCTGGGCGCCTTGCGCGCACGCATGATTGAGGCCGCCCCGCATCTGTGCGAAGCCGGCAGTGTGCTGTCTGCCATGCCCAGTATGCCGGATGCGGCGGGCAGCATGGGGGATGCCGCCTTTGTGCCGGCGATACGGGATTTCTATCTGACCAATCCGGTGGCGCGCGCCTCCGCAATCATGGCGCAGTGCAGCCAGCTTGCAGCGCGTTCAGGAAAATTGATGGCAGGTGCGCATGGTTGATTGGGCGTCACTATGGACCGGATATGGCTGGCCGCTGACCGTAATGGTCGGCCAGATCATGCTTGTATTGCTGAGCGTGCTGATTTCGATCGCCTTTCTGCTGCTGGCGGACCGCAAGATCTGGGCTGCGGTGATGTTGCGGCGCGGCCCCAATGTGGTCGGCCCGTTCGGGCTGCTGCAATCATTTGCGGATTTCGGAAAATTCATTCTGAAGGAAGTGATCATTCCCGATGCCGCCAACAAGGGCGTGTTCCTGCTGGCGCCGGTGGTGACCGTTGTGCTGGCCTTCATCGCCTGGGCGGTGATTCCGTTCGCCGATGGCTGGGTGATATCCGACATCAATGTCGGCATGTTGTATATTTTCGCGATTTCATCGCTGGGCATCTATGGCATTATCATGGCCGGCTGGGCGTCAAACTCGAAATATCCGTTCCTTGGCGCGCTGCGTTCGGCGGCGCAGATGGTGTCTTACGAAGTGTCGATCGGCTTTGTCATCGTCACGGTGCTGCTGTGTGTTGGCTCGCTTAATTTAAGCGACATTGTGCGTGCGCAGAAAAATATCTGGTTCTTTATTCCGCTGTTTCCGATGTTCGTGATTTTTCTGATCTCGGCGCTGGCCGAAACCAACCGCCCGCCTTTTGATCTGGCGGAAGCGGAATCCGAACTGGTGGCGGGATATATGACGGAATATTCGTCAGTGCCCTATCTGCTGCTGATGCTGGGCGAATATCTGAACATCGTATTGATGTGCGCCATGACCACGATCCTGTTTCTGGGCGGCTGGCTGCCGCCGTTTGACATCGCGCCGTTCAATATGGTGCCGGAAGTGGTCTGGTTTGTGCTGAAAATTCTGGTTATTTTCTTTTTCTTTGCGATGGTGAAGGCGTTTGTGCCGCGCTATCGTTATGATCAATTGATGCGGCTGGGGTGGAAGGTGTTTTTGCCCTTCTCGCTGGCGTGGGTGGTGCTGACGGCCGGCGTGCTGACAGCCTTCGGCCTTGCGCCATGAAAGGAACGCGATAATGGCATTTCTGGACCGCACCGCACGCTCTTTGATGCTGGGGGAGTTCGTCTCCAGTTTTTTTCTGGCGATGAAATATTTCTTCAAGCCAAAGGCGACGCTGAACTATCCCTATGAAAAGGGCGCGCTGTCGCCGCGCTTTCGCGGCGAACATGCGCTGCGCCGCTATCCCAATGGCGAGGAACGCTGTATCGCCTGCAAATTATGCGAAGCCATCTGCCCCGCGCAGGCCATCACCATTGAGGCCGGCCCGCGCCAGGATGATGGCAGCCGCCGTACCATCCGCTATGACATTGACATGACGAAATGTATCTATTGCGGCTTCTGTCAGGAGGCCTGTCCGGTCGATGCGATTGTTGAGGGGCCGAATTTCGAATTTGCGGTGGAAACCCGCGAGGAACTTTTCTACGACAAGGCGCGGCTGCTCGCCAATGGCGACCGCTGGGAATATGAGATTTCGAGGAATATCGAGCTGGACGCGCCGTACCGGTAACCGGGGCGGGCGCAGGGTGCGGGAAGTATGAGGGGGTTGCGGAAATGATCATTCAGGCGCTGGCGTTTTATCTGTTCGCCGCCGTGACAATTGCGGCGGCCTTCCTGGTGATCAGTGCGCGCAATCCTGTTCATTCGGTGCTGTTTCTGATTCTGGCGTTCTTTAATGCGGCGGGCCTGTTCGTGCTGCTGGGGGCGGAATTTCTGGCGATGATTCTGATCATTGTCTATGTCGGCGCGGTGGCGGTGCTGTTCCTGTTTGTGGTGATGATGCTGGATATTGATTTTGTGGAACTGCGTCAGGGTTTTTTGAATTATCTGCCGGTGGGCGGGCTTGTTGGCTTCATTCTGGCGCTGGAACTGATCCTGGTGCTGGGGGCAAATTCCGTCGCGCCCATTGAGGGCATGGCGGCATCACCCACGCCCCCATTGGGAGATGTCACCAATACCGAGGCGCTGGGCCGCATTCTCTATACGGATTATGTCTATCTGTTCCAAACCGCGGGTCTGGTGCTGCTGGTGGCGATGATCGGCGCGATTGTGCTGACCCTGCGCACCCGCGAAGGCGTGCGGCGGCAGAATATCGGCGAACAGGTCGCGCGTACGCCAGCAACGGGCATGGAGCTGAAAGACGTGAAGCCAGGGCAGGGATTGTAGTATCATGGAAATCGGCATTTCCCATTATCTTACGGTTTCAGCGATCCTGTTCGCCATTGGCGTGCTGGGCATTTTTGTGAACCGCAAGAACATCATCATCATTCTGATGTCGGTGGAGCTGATTCTACTGTCAGTGAACATCAATCTGGTGGCGTTTTCCTCGTTTTTGAATGATCTGGCGGGACAGGTGTTTGCGCTGCTGGTGCTGACCGTTGCAGCGGGCGAGGCGGCCATTGGCCTGGCCATTCTGGTCGTATATTTCCGCAATCGCGGCTCCATCGCGGTTGAAGACATTAATCTGATGAAGGGTTAGGGCTGCTGCAATGTATAGCGCGATTGTATTCCTTCCCCTGATCGGCGCCCTGATTGCGGGCCTGTTTGGCCGCCGCATCGGCGACACGGCCTCGCAGCTTGTGACCTGCGGCGGGTTGGTGATTTCGGCGCTGCTGTCGGTGGTGGCGCTATATCAGGTTGGCTTTCTGCATGAGCCCCAGACCGTTCAGCTGCTGCGCTGGATAGACAGCGGCGCGTTTGAGGTGGATTGGAGCTTGCGCATCGACACGCTGACGGCGGTGATGCTGGTGGTGGTCAACAGTGTCAGCGCGCTGGTGCATATTTATTCCATCGGCTATATGGCGCATGATCCGCACAAGCCGCGTTTTATGGCGTATCTTTCGCTGTTCACTTTCGCCATGCTGATGCTGGTGACGGCGGATAATTTTTTACAGGTTTATTTCGGCTGGGAAGGCGTCGGGCTGGCGTCCTATCTGCTGATCGGTTTCTGGTACAAGCGCCCATCGGCCAATGCGGCGGCGATCAAGGCCTTTGTGGTCAACCGGGTGGGCGATTTCGGTTTTGCGCTGGGCATCATGGCGATTTTCCTGGTGTTCGGCACGCTGTCATTCGATGCCGTGTTTGCCCAGGCCCCTGCAATGGCGGGCAAGACCTTCACTTTCCTGGGCTGGCAGCCGGATATTCTGACCACCATCTGCCTGCTGCTGTTTGTCGGCGCAATGGGCAAGTCGGCGCAGTTCATGCTGCATACCTGGCTGCCGGATGCGATGGAAGGCCCGACGCCGGTGTCGGCGCTCATTCATGCCGCCACCATGGTGACGGCGGGCGTGTTTCTGGTGGCGCGCTGTTCGCCGCTGTTTGAATTTGCGCCCGATGCGCTGGCCTTTGTCACGGTGGTGGGCGCAACGACGGCCTTTTTCGCAGCGACCGTCGGCCTGGTGCAGAATGATATCAAGCGGGTGATCGCCTATTCCACCTGCTCACAGCTTGGCTATATGTTTTTCGCCGCCGGGGTGTCGGCCTATAATGTGGCGATCTTCCATCTGTTTACCCATGCCTTCTTCAAGGCGCTGCTGTTTCTGGGGGCGGGTTCCGTCATTCACGCCATGTCGGATGAACAGGATATGCGCAAAATGGGCGGCATCTACAAGCTTGTTCCCGCGACCTGGGTTTTGATGCTGATCGGCACCCTGGCGCTGACCGGTTTCCCGCTGACGGCGGGATATTTCTCCAAGGATGCGGTGATCGAGGCGGCCTATGCGGCAGGCAGCGGCGTTGGCCAATATGCGTTTGCGATGGGCGTTGTTGCCGCGCTGATGACGGCGTTTTATTCCTGGCGTCTGGTTTTCATGACTTTCCACGGCCCTTCGCGCGCGGATCATCATACGCTCGACCATGTGCATGAAAGCCCGGCCGTTATGATCGTGCCGCTGGTGCTGCTGGCGGGGGGCGCGCTGTTTGCGGGCATGGCGTTTGTGGGGCCGTTTATCGGCGAACATTCCGCCGCATTCTGGGGCAAGGCGCTGTTCGTGCATCCGGAAAATCATATTCTGGAAGCGATGCATCATGTGCCAACCTGGGTGAAATGGTCGCCGGTTGTGGTGGGCTTTATCGGGCTGGCGCTGGCCTGGCACATGTATATCCGTAACCCGCAGGCACCCGAACGGCTGGCGCAAACCCATTACCCGCTTTATCAGTTTTTGCTCAATAAATGGTATTTTGACGAGCTATATGATCTGATCTTTGTGCGCCCGGCCAAGGCCATTGGCCGCTTTTTGTGGATACGCGGCGATGGCGGCGTGATTGACCGGTTTGGCCCCGATGGCATTGCCGCCAGTGTGCAGATGCTGACACGCCGCGCCGGCCAGTTGCAAAGCGGCTATCTGTATCATTACGCATTCGCCATGCTGATCGGCCTGTCGGCGATCACGACCTATTATATGTTCAGCGGGGGGGCGCATTAATGAGCGATTGGCCGATTTTATCGCTCGTCACTTTCCTGCCGGCGATCGGGGCGCTGTTCATTCTGCTGGTGCGCGGTGAAGAAGCGCTGGTGGCGCAGAATGCCCGCATGGTTGCGCTCTGGACGACCTTGTTTACCTTTGCGCTGTCGCTGCTGTTATGGACCGGGTTTGACACCAGCACGGCGGCTTATCAATTTGTCGAAAAGCATGACTGGCTGGGCGGCAATATCAATTACCATATGGGCATTGACGGCATTTCGATGCCGTTCATTATTCTCACCACATTTTTGATGCCGCTATGCATTCTGGCATCGTGGGAATCCATCACGGTCCGGGTCAAGGATTACATGATTGCGTTTCTGGTTCTGGAAACGCTGATGATCGGGGTGTTCAGCTCGCTGGATCTGATCCTGTTCTATCTGTTTTTTGAAGGCGGCCTGATCCCGATGTTCCTGATCATCGGCGTTTGGGGGGGCAAGCGCCGCGTATATGCGTCGTTCAAATTTTTCCTGTATACGCTGGCGGGTTCGGTGCTGATGCTGCTGGCGATCATGGCGATGTACTGGTCGGCGGGCACGACCGACATCACCGCGCTGATGGCGCACCGTTTTGATCCCGCCATGCAGACCTGGCTGTGGCTGGCCTTCTTTGCCTCCTTTGCGGTGAAGGTGCCGATGTGGCCGGTGCATACATGGCTGCCGGATGCGCATGTCGAGGCGCCCACCGCGGGATCGGTCATTCTGGCGGGCATTCTGCTGAAGATGGGCGGCTACGGGTTTTTGCGTTTCTCGCTGCCGATGTTCCCGGTGGCGTCCGACATGTTCACGCCGCTGATGTTTGGCCTCAGCATGGTGGCCATAGTCTATACCTCGCTGGTGGCGCTGGTGCAGCAGGATATGAAAAAGCTTATCGCCTACAGCTCGGTCGCGCATATGGGCTTTGTCACCATCGGCCTGTTCGCCATGAACCAGCAGGGGGTGCAGGGCGCCATGGTGCAGATGATCAGCCACGGCCTGGTGTCGGGTGCGCTGTTTTTGTGCGTGGGCGTGATCTATGACCGCATTCATACCCGCGAGATTGACGCCTATGGCGGTCTGGTTGAACGGATGCCGGTTTATGCCTTTACCTTCATGCTGTTCACCATGGCGACCATCGGCCTGCCGGGAACCAGCGGCTTTGTCGGTGAATTTCTGATCCTTGTTGGCATCTATCAGGTCAATAGCTGGGTGGCGTTTGTGGCGGCGACGGGTGTGGTGCTGGCGGCGGCCTATTCGCTGTGGCTGTACCGCCGGGTGGTGTTTGGCGAACTGGTCAAACCCAATCTGAAAGACATTCTGGATATGGACCGGCGCGAGATTGCGGTGTTTGCGCCGCTGATTGTGGCGACGCTATGGTTTGGCGTCTATCCGATGCCATTGCTGGACGCTACTGCGGTCACTGTTGAAAATCTGATCGGGCATTATCAGGCCTCGCTTGCCAGCTACGGTGTGGGTGATGCTGTTGCGCATACTGCGCACTAATTTAGGAACTGTCTGAAGATGACCCCTGGCGCTTTTGTCCCACCTGACCTGCTTCCCGTTGTGCCCGAAATTCTGATGGCATGTGGCGCGATGGGGTTATTGATGCTGGGCGTGTTTCGCGCACAGGCGCAGCAGCGCCTGGTGGTCCAGGGCGCGCTGCTGGTGCTGCTTGCCACTGCGGTTCTGGTGCTGATGCAGGGTGGCGCGCGTGTCGAGACATTTTCGGGCGGCTTTGTAAGCGATGCATTTTCACGTTACGCCAAGCTTCTGATCCTGCTTGGCTCCGGCGTTACATTGATCATGGCGCAGGGCTATCTGCGGCGCGAACATATGGACCGGTTCGAATTTCCGGTGCTTGTCCTGCTGGCTACGCTGGGCATGATGATGATGGTGTCGGCGGGGGACCTGATTTCGCTTTATATGGGGCTGGAACTGCAAAGCCTGTCGCTCTATGTGCTGGCGGCATTCAAGCGCGACAGCCAGCGCGCGACCGAGGCGGGTCTGAAATATTTTGTGCTGGGCGCGCTGGCGTCGGGCATGCTGCTTTATGGCGCGTCACTGATCTACGGTTTCACGGGTACGGTCAATTTTGCAAGGCTGGCGATGCTGTTCGGTGATGATCATGCGCAGCCGGGGCTGGGGCTGATTTTCGGCCTGGTATTTCTGACCGCCGGCCTGGCGTTCAAGATTTCCGCTGTGCCGTTCCATATGTGGACGCCGGATGTTTATGAAGGCGCGCCATCACCGGTGACCGCGCTGCTGGCGTCCGCGCCCAAGGTGGCGGCGATGGCGCTGTTTGTGCGGGTGATGGCGCAGCCGCTGCTCGGCATGGCGGATCAATGGCAGCAGATCGTCGTGTTTGTCGCCATCGCCTCGATGGTGCTGGGTGCGATCGCCGCCATCGGCCAGAACAATATCAAGCGGCTGATGGCCTATAGCTCTATCGGCCATATGGGCTTCGCGCTGGTTGGCCTGGCGGCAGGCACCGAGGAAGGGGTTCAGGGTGTGCTGATCTATATGGCGATCTATGTCGCCATGAATTTCGGCGTGTTCGGTATCATCCTGGCCATGCGCGACCGGGCCGGACAGCTGGAAAATATCGGGGATCTGGCCGGGCTTGGACGCAGCAATCCGATGCTGGCGCTGGCGCTGGCGCTGCTGATGTTTTCGCTGGCGGGCATACCGCCGCTGGCCGGGTTCTTTGCCAAATTCTATGTGTTTCTGGCGGCGGTGCATGCGGGCCTTTATATGCTGGCCATCATTGGCGTGCTGGCCAGCGTGATCGGCGCCTATTATTACCTGCGCATCGTCAAGATCATGTATTTTGACGATGCGTCCGAGGCACAGGATTGGCCGATGAATTATCCGCTGCGAGTCATCGTTGCCGGGTCCAGCCTGTTCAGCCTGTTTTATGTATTCAAGCCGTTAATCCTGGTCACGGCGGCGGCTACCGCTGCTGCCGCGCTGTTCAAATAGCCGCGCCCGGCATGTCTGGCCGCATGCCGCAGGGCTATGCCCTGGCCAGTTTCGAGACGCTTGACAGCACGATGGACGAAGCCCGCAGACGGGCCGCAGAGGGCGTCCACGGCCCGCTATGGATTATGGCGGCGCACCAGACCAAAGGCCGCGGGCGGCGCAGCAGGGCCTGGGAATCGGGCACGGGCAATCTTCTCTGCACTTTGCTGTTTGAGCCCGGCGTGGCGCCTGCTGAAGCGGCCAAACTCTCTTTTCTGGCGGCGATTTGTGCCGGTGAAACACTGGATCATTATCTCGGCAGTTCGTTGCGTATCCGGTATAAATGGCCGAATGATGTGCTGCTGGATGGGCGCAAGGTGGCTGGCATTCTGCTGGAATCGGCATCGGACAGCGGGGGGATCTCCTGGCTGTCCATCGGTATCGGAATAAATCTGGCGCAGCATCCGGAAGGCGCGCCCACCCCGGCAACCAGCCTGCGTGCTGCGGGCGTGGCGGCGCCCGGCCCCCTTGAAGTTTTGGAAATTCTGGCCGGACGCTTTGCGGATTGGCTAACCCGTTGGCGTAACGAGGGTTTCGCGCCTGTCAAAAGCGCCTGGCTGGCTCGTGCGGCGCGTATGGGCGCGCGCATTGAGGTGCGACTCGACAAAGAGACCCTTCCCGGGATATTCACCGCACTGGATGACAGCGGCGCGCTGGTTCTGACCCTTGCAGACGGGACCAAACGCCTGATTTCGGCCGGGGACGTATTTTTCCCCGAAATTTGAGTTACACGCATGTTGCTGGCCATAGATGTGGGAAACACCAATACGGTATTCGCCGTGCTGCAAGGCATGGAGATATTGGGCGAATGGCGCAGCGCCACTGACGGGGTGCGCACGGCCGATGAATATATGGTCTGGCTCAGCCAGCTGATGCAGCTCAAGGGCATTTCGCCCGCGCAGATCGACGGCACGATTATCTCGACCGTGGTACCCCAGGCGCTGTTCGATATTCGCACTTTGTGCCGTAAATATTTCAATGGCGAACCGCTGGTAGTGGGCGAGGATGGCGTGGATATCGGCCTGAAGGTCAATATCACCCGGCCCGAACAGGCGGGCGCGGACCGGCTGGTCAATGCGATCGCCGCGCACAGCGCCTGGCCCGGCAATCTGATCATTATCGATTTCGGCACCGCCACCACCTTCGATATCGTTTCGGAGAATGGTGATTTCGAGGGCGGCATTATTACGCCGGGCGTCAATCTGTCTTTGTCGGCGCTGCATGACGCAGCGGCGAAACTGCCGCATATCGCTGTACGCCGTCCGGACCGGGTTATCGGCAAGGATACGGAAACAGCGATGCTGTCGGGCATTTACTGGGGTTATATCGGTTTGGTTGAGGGATTGGTGGCGCGCATCAAGGACGAATTCGGTGCGCCGATGACGGTGGTTTCCACGGGCGGTCTGGGCCATCTGTTGCGCCACGGGACGCCGGTGATTGAACATTTCGATGCCGATCTGACCATCAAGGGGCTGGCCGAAATTTATTATCGCAACCGTCCCGACAAACGCCCGGCGAGGGTGAGCGCTTGAGCGACGGGCTGTATTTTTTATCTCTGGGCGGTGCTGGCGAGATTGGGATGAACCTCAATCTCTATGGCTATGGTCCCAAGGGTAAACAGAAATGGATCATCGTCGATATGGGTGTCACTTTCGGGGATGACACCGTGCCGGGTATTGATCTGATCATGGCCGACCCGGATTTCATCATCGAGCGGCGCGAAGATCTGCTGGCGATTGTGCTGACCCATGCGCATGAAGATCATCTTGGCGCGGTCGGGCATTTGTGGCCGGATTTGCGCTGTCCGATTTTTGCTACGAAATTCACCGCCAATATGCTGCGCTCCAAGCTGGAAGAAGCGGGCATTGTGCGTGACGCCAAAGTGACCATCGTACCGCTTGAAGGCCAGGTGCAGATCGGCCCGTTCGATATTACCTATGTCACGCTGACCCATTCGATACCCGAACCCAATGCGCTGGCAATCCGCACGCCGCTTGGCAATATTCTGCATACCGGCGACTGGAAAATCGACCCCGATCCGCTGCTGGGCGAGGCCACCGATATTGCGGGCCTGACCCGTTTTGGCGATGAAGGCGTGCTGGCCATGGTATGCGACAGCACCAATGTGTTCACGCCCGGCCGCGCGGGCTCGGAGGCGGCGGTAAGGTCCAGCCTGTCCACTTTGCTGAGCGGCATGAAAGGCCGTGTCGCAGTAACGGCCTTTGCATCCAATGTCGCGCGTATAGACACAATCGGCAAGGTGGCGGCCCAGCATGGCCGCCAGATCGTGCTGGTGGGGCGTTCCATGCACAAGGTGACGGCGGCGGCGCGCGACGCCGGCTATCTGAAGGATTTTCCGCCCGTATTGCGCGAGGAAGAGGCGGCCAGCCTGCATCCCGATCAGGTGCTGTATATCTGCACCGGCAGCCAGGGCGAAGCGCGCGCCGCATTGTCACGCATTGCCTATGGCGATCATCCGCGCATCGCGCTGGGTTCCGGCGACACGGTGATTTTTTCGTCGCGCATCATTCCGGGCAATGAACGTTCGATCTTCCGTCTACAGAACAGATTGGCTGAACGCGGCGTTTCGGTGATCACTGAAAAAGATCATTTCGTGCATGTGTCCGGCCATCCCTGCCGGGATGAACTGGCGGATATGTACCGCTGGGTGCGGCCCGAAATTGCGGTGCCGGTGCATGGCGAAATCCGCCATATGATGGAACATGTGAAACTGGCGCAGGATATACAGGTGCCGCAAACCATTCTGGCCCCCAATGGCAATCTGGTGCAATTGGCGCCGGGCAAGGCCGGCATCGTTGAAGAAGTCTATACGGGCCGGCTCTATCTGGATGGCGATGTGCTGACGCCGGTTGATGATGGCCAGGTGGACGAACGGATGAAACTTTCCAGCGCCGGCCATCTGGGGGTTATGCTGGTGCTGGAACCCGATGGCAAGCTGGCGGCGGAACCAAGGGTGACGGCGTTCGGCCTGCCCACGGCCGATGGCGAACTGGCTAATTTGCGCAAGGAAGTGGCCGACGCGGTGGCGGCGGCTGTGGCTAAATTACGCGGGAAACAGGCGCGCGATGATGCTATGGTGAAAGAGGCCGCCCTGCGCGCCGCGCGCCGCGCGGTCAAGGATTCCATTGGCAAAAAACCTGTGACCCAGGTCGAAGTGGTGCGGCTTTGAGATCTAGTCGGAGAGAAACATGATCGGAAAACTTAATCACGTTGCCATCGCGGTGCCGGATGCCGAGGCAGCCGGAAAAATCTACAAGGATGTACTGGGCGCAAAAGTCACCGGCAAGGTGGCGCAGCCCGATCATGGCGTATGGACGGTGTTTGTCGAATTGCCCAACACCAAGATCGAACTGATCGAGCCGCTGGGCGATAATTCCCCCATTGCCGCATTCCTGGCCAAAAATCCCAAAGGCGGCATGCATCATGTCTGCTATGAGGTTGAGGATATAACAGCCGCCTGCGTGCAGATGAAAAAGATGGGCGCGACCATTACCGGCACCGGCGAGCCGCGCATCGGCGCGCATGGCAAGCCCGTGGTGTTCATGCACCCGAAAGATTTCAGCGGCACCCTGATCGAACTCGAACAGGTATAGGAATACGCCAATGGGACCAGTTGGCGGCACGGTTGCCTTTGCCTGTATCTGGATGGTCAGCCTGTTTCTGGTGCTGCCCTGGGGCATCCACAATCCGCACGAGGCAGGCGTGCAGATTGTAAAAGGCACCGACCCCGGCGCACCGGTCGCGCCGCGCATGCTGCTCAAAGTGGGGATCACCACGATCATCGCGATTTTATTGTGGACGGTGCTGTTTGTGGTGATGGAATATAAACTCGTTACACTGGATGATTTTCCACTCTGAAAGGCGGATAGAGTAGAATAATTTCAGGTTTTTCTATTCCACACTTTCTGCCTGTCACCCCGGATTTATTCCGGGGTCCAGGAGCCACAAGGAAAGGCCTGAGTTGGAACACTGGACTCCGCACCAAGTGCGGGGTGACACCGGGTTTGGGGCGATTCAACCTGAACAAATTCCGCACTGAAAGACGGGTTTAAAAGAAAAAATAGGGGAAGCGGTGAATGACCAAATGGATTGCGGCGGCGGAAGTTCCGGCCCTGCTGAAACCCGGAATGCATGTGTTTGTCGGCGGCGGCGTGATGGAGCCGCTGGCGCTGCTGGCGGCGCTGAAAGACGCGCCGGAGGCAAGCCGGGGCGTCACCTATATCACCAATCCGCTGCCGGGGCTGAGCCGCATTGACTATGCCAGCTTTCACCCGGAGGCGCGCCTGATCACCAATTTCATATCGGATCGTTTGCAGGGATCGTTTGCGGCGGGCAAGGTTGATTTCATCCCGATGCAATATCATCAGCGGTATATGTTTGTTGGCGGGCCGCTGAAAATTGACGTGGCGATCGTGCAATATGGCCCGCCGGACGCCGATGGCATGTGCAGCCCCGGCTATGGCATCGACTTTGTGCCGCTGGTGGTGGACCGGGCGAAAATCGTCATTGCGGAAATCAATGCGGCGCTGCCAACGCCGCCGCATCTGCCCAAAACCCATATTTCGAAATTTCATTATGCGGTGAAATCAAACACCGAACTGCAATTGCTGCGCATCCCGCCCATTGACGATGTGTCGCGCCAGATCGGCGCGCATGTAGCCAGCCTGGTGCGCGATGGCGACTGTATCGAAACCGGCGTCGGCGCCATTCCCAATGCCGCGCTGGATGCGCTGAAGGATCGCAACGATCTGGGCGTGCATTCCGGACTGATATCGGATGGGGTGATGCATCTGGCCTATGCAGGCGTTATTACCGGCAAAATGAAAACCATCGACAAGGGTAAAATCGTCACCGGCATTGTGGCCGGCAGCAACGAGGTGATGCAATGGGCGGGATCGTACCCGGACATTTCCTATAAAACCGTGGACTATACGCATGATGTGGCGCTGCTGGGCCAGATTGATAATTTCGTCGCCATCAATGGCGCGGTCGAGGTGGATTTGCTGGGCCAGCTTAATTCCGAAATGGTTGGCGGAAAGCAGATTAGCGGCACAGGCGGATCGGTTGACTTTATGCGGGGCGCGCTGCGCTCCAAAGGCGGGCGTGGAATTGTCGCTTTCACGGCCACGGCGGCGGGTGGTAAGCTTTCACGGATTGTACCGGCCATCAGTGGCGATGCGGTGGTGACGGCGCTGCGCACGGATGCAGATTATTTTGTCACCGAATATGGCGTGGCGCAGGTGCGCGGTCAGCCGCTTCAGGCGGCGGCCGAAGCATTGATCGCCATTGCCGCGCCGCAATTTCGTGATGGCCTGAAAGACGCCTGGAAGGAACGCATTAAACGCATCACCGGCGCCTGAAAAACGGGAGAGGAAACAGAATGGGAATGCAGCAGCCAATTGCCTATGACAGCCTGGTGCGCCGCGACAAAGTGCATGGCAGCCTCTATACCAGCCCCGAAATTTTCGAAGAGGAAATGGACCGCATCTACCATAAGGGCTGGGTGTTTGTGGCGCATACCAGCGAGGTTCCCAATATTGGCGATTATCTGCGCCGCCAGATCGGCCGCCAGCCGGTTATCGTTACCCGCAATCCGAACAACGAGGTCAAACTGCTGTTCAACCGCTGCACGCATCGCGGCAATATGATCTGCGCCAGGGACAGCGGCAATACGGCGACCTTTGTCTGCCCCTATCATGGCTGGACCTTTGGCGTGGGCGGCGAACTGCGCGGCGTGCCGATGCCATCGGGCATGGGCGCGGATTTCGACAAGACGCAAATGGGGCTGGCCAGCCCGCCACGCGTGGAAATTTACCGTGGTTTCATTTTCGCCAGCCTGGCGGCAAAGGGGCAATCCTTTGAGAACTATCTTGGCCGCGCCAGCGAACTGCTGGATCGCGCCAGCACGATGTCGCCCGAAGGTGAAATTGATCTGAGCGCCGGCTGGCTAAAGCACCGCTTTCACGCCAACTGGAAAATGCTGCCGGAAAATAATACCGATGGCTATCATGTGAATGTGGCGCACGCCTCGCTGATGCGGGCGGCGTCGCCATTTCCGTCCCTGGCGTTCGACGAGGAAAAAGGCGATAATTCCGTCACCCGCGATTGGGGCGGCGGCCATACCGAGCTGGATTTCGCGGCCCGCTATCACCAGAAGGGAAAAGCGTTTCAGTGGTTTGGCGGCGTGGCGGAAGAAAAACTGCCCGCCTATGTGGCGCGCATGGAGCAGGCCTATGGCAAGGAAAAGGCCCGCAAATATATGATCGAGGGGCCGCCGCATGCGATTATTTTTCCCAATCTGTTTCTGGCCGAATTGAATATCGCCTTTGTGGTGCCTGTCGCCGCCAATCAGGTGGTGCAATATTATACGCCGCTGCTGCTGAAGGGCGCGCCCGAGGTGAATGCGCGCGCCCTGCGCCAGACCGAAGGCGCGATGGGGCCGGGCTCGTTCCTGCTGCCGGATGACGCCTGCATGTCGGAGCGCAATCAGTTGGGGCTGGCCGCGCAATCGCCCGAATGGCTGGATATCCGCCGTGGCATGGAGCGCGAATATATGGATGCGGAAACCGGGCTTCTCAGCTCGCGCGTGTCCGATGAAATCACCAATCGCGCATTCTGGGGTGAATATTTGCGGCTGATGACATCTGCACCGGCGGCGGCCTGATCATGGCGCTGCCGGAAAGCGAGATCCGCGAGATCGAGGCCTTTGTGTTCCGTGAGGCGCGGCTGGCGGATGAATCGCTCTATGATGAATGGGAAGCCTTATGGGTGCCGGACGCGCTTTATTGGGTGCCGCGCCGCCCCGATCTTGATCCGGCCAGGGAAGTTTCCCATATCTATGACAACCGTCAGCGTATCGCCACCCGCATACGGCAATTGAAATCCGGTTTCCGCTATAGCCAAACCCCCGCCTCGCCGATGCGCCGGGTGCTTTCCAATATTGAAATTGCGCCTGCGGGCGCGGATGAATATGAGGTTGGCGCGAATTTCATGCTGATGGAACTGGCCGTTCAATCGACACGCAATATGAATTTCTGGGGCGGGCGCGTGTTATACCGTCTGCGTCGCGAAGGCGGGCAGTTGCGGCTGGTGGTGAAAAAAATTCTGCTTGTCGATGCGGATGAACCCATCGCCAATCTGGCGTTTTTGATTTAGTTGCCGCATCAGGAGTAAACTTTTATATGAATCCGCTTACAAAACTCGGCCTCGATCTTGGTCCGTTGCTGGTGTTTTTCGGCATCAACGCGCTTTACGGAATTTTTCCGGCAACCGCCGCCTTCATGGTGGCGATCATAGCCTCATTGGCCGCGACCTGGCTGCTGGCGCGCGAAATTCCGCCCATGCCGCTGATCACGGCGGTGTTTGTATTGCTGTTCGGGGGGCTGACGCTGTATCTGAACAATGATCTGTTTATCAAGCTGAAGCCGACTATCGTGAACGCGCTGTTTGCGGCGATTTTGTTCACCGGCCTGGCGCGGGGCCAGTCGCTGCTTAGACCTTTGCTGCATTCGGTGATGGAGCTGACGGATCAGGGCTGGCGGCTTCTGACCTGGCGCTGGGCGTGGTTTTTTGTGGTGCTGGCGGTATTGAATGAAGTTGTGTGGCGTAATTTTTCCACCGATTTCTGGATCAGCTTCAAACTTTTTGGCACATTGCCGCTGACGGTGCTGTTTGGGGCGTCGCAAATCGGACTGATGCGCCGTCATGCACCGGTCACAACGGAAATCATCACGGATGGGGCGGACTGAACCAATATATAGGCTGCACGCCAGAAGCTGGTTTGTGATTGCATCCGTCAACGGCCTGCTGGCCGTTATGGCCGGGGCCTTCGGGGCGCATGGCCTTGAGGGGCAGGTTCCTGCGGCTGATCTCGCCGCATTTCGCACCGCTGCCCAATATCACATGTATCACGCGCTGGCGCTGCTGGCAGTGGCCTGGCGGGCGGAGAAAAATCCCGCAGCGCCATCCATTGCGCTTGCCGGCTGGGGCTTCCTGAGCGGTATTTTTCTGTTTTGCGGCTCGCTTTATCTGCTGGGGACAAGCGGCAGCCGCAGCCTTGTTCTGTTGACCCCATTGGGGGGCCTTGCCTTTATGCTTGGCTGGGGTTTGTTCATCTGGAGCGCCAGCAACGACCGGGAAGCATAGGGAAATTTCAACCATTAGGTGTATATTTTTTCATAGTATATATAAAATTGTTATTTTAGACTCTGCTTCCTGGATCTGTCCAATTTGTGAGCATGTAATGCGTATAGCCGCCAACCCCCTGACCGAGCGAATCGCTGAAATTGGCGGCCAATTACAGAGGCTGAGATGGGAAGCGCTGGATATGGGATATCCGGAAATGGCCCGGGATATTGCCCATGCCATTGAGGCCGTAGCCTGGGCGGCAGGCATTTATGCCGCCGGGGCCAATATTGTGGCGCGTCCCGGTTCGTCCGTGCAGACACCGCCAGCCATGCAGGAACCCGCAGCCACAGAGCAGATTCCAATTACAAACGCCGCCTGACGCCTATCCGCCCTGCTGACTGTAACGCCGCTCTATATTCCATAGGCGTTCTGAAATGACCCGGTCATTAGGGTCAAGCCGCCGCGCCAGCCGCAGATCGGACAGCGTTTTCTGCTTGTCGCCAAGCTGGTAATATACCAGGCTGCGTTGATAATAGACCTTTGCGGCGGGCTGATAATTTTGTTCAACAAGCCGGTCAAAGTCGGCCAGTGATTTTTCAAACTGCTTCAGGTGGCGATACGCGATGGCGCGCGCAAACAGGGTCTCGGCATCATCCGGGTCCAGCTTCAGAATAGCCTCAAAATCCTCCAGCGCCTGGTTGGCGTGTGAGGACGCCAGCGCTGCCTGGCCCCGGTTAAACAGGGCAACGATCTGTTGATCGGTGTTGAGCCCCCCCAGCCGCAGCGCCAGATCGCAATTGGCGGTGCGGATCACGGCATTCTCCGTCGTCGATTGACACAGGTGAAATGCCGCCTCATCCGCCAGCGCAAGGGGGGCATGGAACAGGCCGCCAGCTACAGCCAGGCTTAGGAATAATTTCATTTTCCGTTCCATTTCGGGCGCATCCGCAAATTAAAACTGAACCCGCTGGGTTGTGCCGCCATCAACTATCAGATTGACGCCGGTAATAAAACTCGCAGCGGGACTGGCCAGAAAAACCGCTGCATTGGCCACTTCTTCCGGTGTGGCCATCCGGCCCATTGGATTGCGCGCCACAGTTTCGTCAAAACGCTTGGGGGCAGCCTTTTTTACCTGGTCCCAGACACCGCCTTCAAAAAACACCGCGCCAGGCGAAACTGTATTGGCGCGAATATTTTGCGGTCCCAGCGAATGCGCCAGGCCGCTGACATAATGCACCAGCGCCGCTTTGAGCGCGCCATAGGGCTGCGGCCCCCCATTGCCGGAAACGGCGGCGATGGAACCGATCACCACAATGGATCCGGCGGATGATTTTTGCAGCCAGGGCATGGCGGCCTCCACCGTGCGCAGGGTTCCCAGAATATCCACCTGATAGCCGGCGTCCCAGTCTTTCTGGCGCATCTGAACCGCCATGGCGCTGACATTCTGGACAAGAATATCCAGGCCGCCAAAAGCCTGCGCCGCGCCATCAATGGCCGCTTTGAGATCAGACCCGTCGCCCTTCAGATCGGCCGGTGCGCCAAAGGTTTTGACGCCGAACCCCTGTAATTCAGCCACAGTTTGCTGAACCGCGGCGCCATCGCGGGCGCAAATCCCGATATCAGCGCCCTCGGCGGCCAGCAGCCGCGCAATGCGCAGGCCAATGCCCCGGCTGGCGCCCGTTACAAAAGCTTTTTTGCCTTTCAATCCCAGATCCATTGGCGCCTCCTATTTTTCTATTGGCACTTGCTTATTAACCATTTTGGAGTAAACCACCCTGCATTGTAACCATTATTTCCGGTTTGGTTAATCATAGGGGCTGTATGTCAGGAAATTCAAACGCCGTTTGTCTGGTTGGTGCGGGATATATTTCAGACATTCATGCCGAGGCGCTGGCGAATATCCAGGGTGTGCATGTTGGCGCCGTGGCGGACCCGAACCGGGCGGCCGCAGAAGCGCTGGGTAAAAAATGGGGGGCAAAGCATATATTTGCCTCACCCGAAGAAGCCATTGCCTCCGGCCATGTGGCGCGTGCGCATATTCTGGCGCCGCCACAGTTGCACATGCGTCTTGCACAGCAATTCCTGGAAGCAAAAATTCCGGCACTGATAGAAAAGCCGGTCTGTGTGAGCGCGCAGGAATGCGACAGCCTGCAAGCCACCATTGCCCGTACCGGAATACCGGCAGGTGTTAATCAGAATTTTGTGTATCATCCCGCCATGCTGGCCATGCAGGCAATGCTCGGACAGAAAAAATTCGGCAGGCTGAATTATGTCAATTGCATTTACAGCGCGCCCTTGCGGCAATTGGCGACAGGCCAGTTGAGCCATTGGATGTTTCAGCAGCCCGGCAATATTCTTCTGGAACAGGCCGTCCATCCGCTGTCGCAGATCGCGGCGATTGCCGGCGATATAGTGGATTTTTCGGCGATGGCCGGAAAGCCATCTGAAATCGCGCCTGGCATGCCATTTTACGATAATACGCAGATTGATCTGCGATGCGCGCATGCGCCGGCACAACTCAGTTTCTCGGTTGGCAGGAATTTTCCGTTCTGGCAGATCTCTGCGGTCTGTGATGATGGGGTCATTGTGGGCGATTTTATGCAGAATAAAATCTATACCCATGGCCGTACCCGCTGGCTTGATCCTGCCGATCATACAGTATCGGGGTTGAAGACCGCTGCGGCGCTTGCGCTGCAATCCATGCAGGGGGTGGTCAATTACGCGCTGAGCATGGCGAAATTGAAACCGCGGTCGGACCCGTTTTACAAAAGCATGGAGGCCAGCATCCGCGCCTTCCATGAAAGCGTTGATACCGGCGCCCCGGTGCGGTGTGATGTGGCGTTTGGCGCCAGGCTGGTGCAGGTGTGTGAAGAAATCGGCGCCCGGCATTATTTAAAGTCAACGCCGCGTCCGGTGGAAATCAAAACGCGCGCAGCCGGATGTGATGTCGCCGTGCTGGGCGGCACCGGATTTATTGGCCGCCACACTGTGGAAAAACTGGTAGCGGCCGGAAAGCGTGTGGCGGTGATGGCGCGCGGCACAGCCAATCTGCCGGCAATTTATCAGCATGCCCAGGTGGCCGTTATTTCCGGAGATGTGCGCAATGCAGAGGATGTGGCGCGCGGCATTGGCGATGCGCCGGTGGTGGTTAATCTGGCGCATGGCGGCGGCGGCGCCAACTGGCCGGCGATTGAGGCGGCCCTTGTCGGCAGCGCGCGCACGGTGTCGCAAGCCTGTCTTGCGGCAGGGGTTAAGCGGCTGGTGCATGTTGGTTCTATCGCCGGGCTGTATCTGGGCGATGGCGGCGAAATCATTACCGGCGCAACGCCGCCCGATCCCCTGGCGGAGAAACGCGGCGATTACGCCCGTGCCAAGGCGATGGCGGATCACATGCTGCTGCAACTGAATCGTGACAAAAAATTGCCTGTGGTCATTCTGCGCCCCGGCGTAGTGGTGGGCGAAGGCAGTTCGCCGTTTCATTCCGGCACCGGCTTTTTCAATAATTCCCAGCATTGCCTGGGCTGGAACGGTGGAAACAATCCGCTGCCTTTTGTTCTGGTTGAAGATGTCGCCGCTGCAATTGTTTCTGCCTGTGACGCAGCTGGAATCGAAGGGAAATGCTACAATCTGGTTGGCGGCGCGCAACTGAGCGCCCGTAGCTATATCTCGATGCTGGGAAACACAATGCAGCGGCCGCTCCATTTCCACGCGCAGTCCACAGTGAAATTACAGGCGGTCGAAATCGGCAAATGGCTGGTCAAACGCGCTGCCGGCCGCAATGCGGAATTCCCGAATTACCGGGACATGCTGTCGCGCGGGATGATGGCCCGGTTTGACTGTTCGGATGCGCGCCGCGACCTTGGCTGGACGCCGGTTGACGCCAACGCGCAATTTATCGCACGCGCCATTTCCATATTCAGCCCTGAAACCAAGTGAATGCAAGCCATGACCCCTATAAATCTGCTGCATGTATTTTCCACTTTCGCAACAGGCGGCCCGCAGGTGCGGCTTGCGGCAATGGCGAATTACTGGGGTAAAAAATACCGCCATACCATAATCGCGATGGATGGGGTCTATGATTGCGCAGAAAAATTCGATCCCAGCGTCGAATATGAACTGCACAGACTGGACTTCACCAAAGGCGCCACGCGCGAGAATATAATCACCTTCTGGAAGCATCTGAACAATTGGCGGCCCGATCTTCTGCTGACATATAATTTTGGCGCAGTTGAATGGCTGCTGGCGAATTTTTTTGCGCAGCATCCGCATATTCATATCGAAGACGGCTTCGGCCCGGATGAGGCGGATGGCAGGCAATTGCCCCGGCGGGTATGGCTGCGGCGCGCGGGTATGCTGTTTGGAAAGCATCTGGTTGTGCCGTCCAACACGCTGTACGAACTGGCCACGAAAAACTGGCTGCTGCCGGAACGCAAGATCAGCTTTATCCCCAATGGCATTGATTGCGAGCGCTTTGCGGGCGGCCGGACGGATCCCGAAGGGCCGTTATTTGCACGCCATGACGATGAAATTGTAATCGGAACCCTTGGCGCGTTGCGGCCGGAAAAAAATCTGCCGCGGCTGGTGCGCGCTTTTTCGATGCTGGAAGGTTTTCCAAATGCACGGCTGGTGATTGCCGGATCAGGCCCTTCAGGCGAAGATGCCAAACGCCAGGCACAGGAACTGGGCATCAGTGAGCGGGTGACATTTACCGGACATGTCGCTAAACCGGAACGCGCCTATAAGCTGTTCGATATCTATGCGCTGTCATCGGACACGGAACAGATGCCGCTGGGCATGCTGGAGGCCATGGCCGCCGGGCTGCCGGTCGCTGCTGTGGATGTTGGCGATGTAAAGCGCATGCTGCCGCTGGAATGCACCCCTTATGTATATGGATGTTTTGATGATGAGCTGGCCAAATCAATAACCCAGCTTTGCGCGGATGCGGCGCTACGCAAAACACTGGGCGCTGCCAATGCCAGTCATGCCCGCAAGCATTACAGTTTGGCGCGCATGTGCGACGCGTATGACGCGCTGTTTACGCGCTGGTCACGCGACAGCATGCTTGTACAGAGCGAAATCGGCTGGGGCCGTCTGATGCAGGCCGTGAAACGCACCAGGCCCGGCTAATTTGCAGCCGCATCCAGCGCATAACCGGCGCCGCGCACGGTGCGGATAATGTCGGGCGCTCCCTCGCGTGTCAGCGCCATGCGCAGGCGGCGAATATGCACATCGACGGTTCTGCTTTCAACATAGACATCGCGCCCCCAGACCTGGTCGAGTAACTGCTCGCGGCTGTATACCCGCCCTGGCCGTTCCAGAAAGAACCTCAGCATACGGAACTCCGTCGGCCCCAATTGAACCGGAACGGAGTCACGGCTGACCCGGTGACTGCCGATATCCATGACGATGCCGCTATAGGACAAGTGTTCCGCGTCAAGGCCGGGGCGGGTTCGCCGCAGCAAGGCGCGGATACGGGCAATCAGTTCGGCCTGGGAAAAGGGTTTGACCAGATAATCGTCGGCGCCGGTTTCCAGTCCGCGCACCCGGTCGCTTTCTTCGCCGCGCGCAGTCAGCATAATGACCGGCAGGGATTTTGTTTCAGGGCGTGCGCGCATGCGGCGGCAGATTTCTATTCCGGAAAGCTCTGGCAGCATCCAGTCCAGCATCACCAGATCAGGTGTTTCTTCCTCTATCAGCGCCATCGCTGACATGCCATCGGTTGCCGTAACCGTCCTGAAATCCGCAGCCTCCATATTATAGCGCAATATTTCGAGCTGCGCCGGCTCATCTTCTGCGATCAGTATCAGCGGTTTCATGAAGAATTTTCTCCTGTATCGACCATCATTGAACTTGAAAAGTCGCCTTTCGGGCGGTCATGGAGTGGCGTTTCACCTGCGACAAGAAAATGCACATTCTCGGCAATATTTGTGACATGATCTCCCATGCGCTCAATATTCTTGGCGATGAACAAAAGATGCGTGCAGGTGGTGATATTACGCGGATCTTCCATCATATAAGTCAGCAATTCCCGGAACAGGCTGGTATGAAGATGATCCACATCCTGATCGCGCGACCTGACTTCGTCAGCCTTCAGTAAATCCGAATTCAGATAAGCATCTATGACATTGTTGATCATGCCGCTTACGATCAAACCCATGCGGACAATCGTGGTGGCGGAGGGCCCCAGGGAGGGCGCCTGCATTAATGTCAGGGTGCGTTTGGCGACATTCTTGGCGTAATCGCCCACCCGCTCCAGTTCCGCAGAAATTTTGAGCGCGACGATAACGGCGCGCAAGTCCTGCGCCTGGGGCTGCCGCAACGCCAGCATGCGAATGACATGTGTGTCGATTTCGCTCTCCAGCATGTCAAGGCGCTTGTCCTGGTCGATCACATGGGTGGCAAGCGCCTCATCGCGCTTTGACAGCGCGCTGATCGAATCCGCCAATTGGCGTTCCGCAATCCCGCCCATCTCGGCGATCAGGTTCACCAGATGATTAAGGTCATCATCAAATGATTTAACAATATGCTCAGATACCATGTGTTCACCTCCCTGCGGATGGATAGCGCTAGCCTATGCGCCCTGTTATATAAGCCTGAGTGCGCGCATCGCGTGGATTTGTGAATATTTGCTCGGTCGATCCCTTTTCAACCAGTTCGCCCATATGGAAAAAAGCGGTCAGCTGGGAAACCCGCGCCGCCTGTTGCATGGAATGGGTGACGATCACGATAGTGAAATTATGCCGTAATTCGTCAATCAGCTCTTCCACGCGCGCGGTTGCTATCGGGTCCAGCGCAGAACAGGGTTCATCCATCAGGATCAGGTCGGGTTTTACCGCAATGGCGCGGGCGATGCACAGGCGCTGCTGCTGGCCGCCGGACAGGCCGGTTCCAGGCTGATCAAGCCGGTCATAGACTTCCTTGATCAGCCCGGCGCGCGTCAAGCTGTCCTCAACGATTTCATCCAGGACTTTTTTGCTGGCCGCCATGCCGTGAATGCGGGGGCCATAGGCCACATTTTCATAAATGCTCTTGGGAAACGGATTGGGTTTTTGAAACACCATGCCGACCCTGGCGCGCAACTGCACCACATCCTGATCCCTTGCGTAAATATCTCTGCCGTCAATGGTAATGCTGCCTTCGACCCGGCAGCCGTCGATAATATCGTTCATGCGGTTGATGCAGCGGATAAATGTCGATTTGCCGCAACCGGATGGGCCAATCAACGCCGTCACATGATGTTCGGGAATATCGAGATCAATGCCGGTCAGTGCCTGCTTGGCCCCATAGAAAACACTGACATTGCGCGCCTCGGCCTTGATCCGCGCGCTGGTCAGCGATTGAGAAACTTTCAGGGCCTGAACCACAAGCGACTCCTTTTGCAGATACTTACCATTTTATTTCAAACTTCCGGCGTAGAAGCACGGCAAGCAAATTCATACTGATCAGAAAAACCAGCAACACCATGATACCTGCCGCCATCTTGGCGGCAAAGGCCCGCTCGGGGCTGTCCGCCCACAGATAAATCTGCACTGGCAGAACTGTGGCGGGATCGACGATACTTTGGGGAATATCCACGATAAACGCCACCATGCCGATCATCAGCAGCGGGGCGGTTTCCCCCAGCGCACGCGCCATGCCGATGATGGCGCCGGTCAGCATACCGGGTGCGGCAAGCGGCACAACATGATGGATTGCGGTCTGCATGGGGGAAGCGCCCACGGCCAGAGCGGCTTCGCGTATTGATGGCGGCACTGCCAGAATCGCGGCGCGTGCTGCAATAATGATAGTGGGCAAAGTCATCAGCGCCAGAACAATGCCGCCTACCAGCGGCGCAGACCGGGGCATTTCCAGGAAATTCAGAAATACCGCCAGGCCCAGCAGGCCAAAAACAATCGACGGTACTGCCGCCAGATTATTTATGTTCACTTCAATAAGGCTTGTGAAGCGGTTTTTCGGCGCAAACTCCTGCAAATATAGCGCGGCCATTATACCAATGGGAAATGACAGCACCAGCGTCACCAGCAGCGTATAGAATGAACCCATAACGGCGCCCCAGATGCCCGCGATCTCAGGTTCGCGTGAATCACCGCTTGTGAAAAATGTGGTGTTGAATTCCAGGCTCACCAGGCCCTCTGCTTTGATCCGCTCCAGCCAACCCAGTTGCAGATCGCTCAATTGGCGTTCAGTCTCGGATGAGGTGCGGGTGATTTCGCCTTTTACAAATAAATCGGCATCGTCTGACGCCAGCAGCCCTATCCTGGCGCGGGTCCCGATCAGGCCAGGATCGGCTATTACCTGTTCGCGCAGCGCATCATACGCGCCCCTGCTGATCAGGGCATAAAGCTGGCGTAATTCGCGGCGGCCGGTGACTTCCGGAAACATGGCGCGCAAAGGTGCTTTGACCAGTGCAGAATAATCGGCCTGGCGCAGGCTGGTCTCGTCTATTTTTCCCTCGCCGCCGAAAACTTCCGGATCAAAATATATGTCCATCTGGATAAAGGACTGCCGCAAGGCGCTATGCCCCAGAAACACTATGCTGATGAGGATACTGCCCAGAAAAAACAGGGCGGCAAAGGTTGCCAGCTTCCCATACAGCCGGAAACGCCGTTCCGACTTGTAGCGCATGCGCAGCAGTTGGGCACCCGCGTCAGGGCTGCTATTTTGTACCGTCTCAGTCATATTTTTCACGATATTTATTGACCACGCGCAGGGCTGTGATGTTCAGGCATAGCGTAACAACAAACAGCACCAGACCCAGCGCAAACGCCGCCAGGGTTTTGGGGCTGTCAAATTCCTGATCCCCGGTAAGCAGACCAACGATCTGAACGGTGATGGTGGTTACGGCGGCAAAGGGATTGGCGGTCAGATTGGCGGAAAGCCCCGCCGCCATCACCACGATCATGGTTTCGCCAATGGCGCGTGAGGCCGCCAGCAGCATGGCTGAAACAATGCCGGGCAGCGCCGCAGGAAGAACCACGCGGCGGATGGTCTCGGACTGTGTGGCGCCCAGACTGTACGAGGCTTCCCGCAATGCGCCCGGAACAGAGGCAATCACATCATCCGACAGCGAAGACACGATCGGGATAATCATGATGCCCATGACTAGCCCGGCGGCAAGGGCGCTTTCAGATGAAATGCCGATGCCCATAAAGCCGCCCGCATCGCGCAGCATGGGGGCGACAATCAAGGCTGCAAAAAAGCCGTAGATCACGGTGGGAACCCCCGCCAGAATTTCCAGCAGCGGTTTGACGCTGTCGCGCACCTTTTTGCTTGAATATTCGGCAAGATAGATCGCCGCAAAAAGTCCGATGGGGCCGGCCGTCAGCAGTGCGATAAGACTGATCAGCGCCGTGCCGGTAAAAAGCGGAACCGCGCCGAAACTTCCCGAAGATCCCACCTGATCCGCCCGCATCGCCGTTTGCGGCTGCCATTCCAGGCCAAAAAGAAAATCCGTGATCGGGATGATCTGAAAAAAACGCACCGCTTCAAACAGCAATGAAAATACAATGCCCACCGTCGTCAGCACCGCAAGCAGGGAGCTGGCCGCCAGCAGCAGATAAAGCGGACGCTCCCAAAGCTGGCGCAACCACCTGCGGTGCGCGGCATCGGTGATGCGCGCGCCCGTCAGTGGTTGCAGTGCGATCGTGTCAGAGCTTGGCATTAGCCCTAATATCCTGATGGGTTTTGGCGCGTTCTTCATCCGGCAGCGGGACCAGGCCCTTTTCGGACAGATAGCCATCCGGCCCCCAGGCTTTTTCGCTGATGAATTCAGCCAGGTAGGGCTTCAGTCCAGGTACGGTATCCAGGTGACTGGCCTTCACATAGAAAAACAGCGGACGCGAAATCTTGTAGACGCCATTGGCAATCATATCGAAATCCGGCTCGACAGATTCAATCATGCTGCCCTGCACCTTGTCGGAATTCTGATCCAGGAAACTATACCCGAAAATCCCTAACGCGTTTGGATTGGCGACCAGTTTCTGAATGATCAGATTGTCGTTTTCTCCAGCAGCGATAAAGGCCCCGTCTTCGCGGATCGTGTGGCAGATTTTGGTAAACGCATCTTTATAATCATTGGCAAGCGCCTTTACCCAAGGGTAGCTCTTGCAGCCGGCTTCCATTGCCATCTCGGCAAAGGCGTCGCGGGTGCCCGAGGTCGGCGGCGGCCCTAATACTTCAATTTTGGTATCCGGCAAAGCCGGGTTCACATCTTTCCAGGTTTTGTGGGGATTTGGGATGGTCTTGCCATCGCTATCGGGAATTTCCTTGGCCAGTGCCAGGAAAATATCTTTCAGGCTCAGATCAAGCTTTGGCGCGGTCCGGGAATTGGCCAGCACGATGCCGTCATAGCCGATCTTTACCTCAATGATTTCGCCGGCCTTGTTGTTGGCGCATTGCTCTTTCTCCGAGGTTTTGATGGCGCGCGAGGCATTGGCGACATCGGGGGTGTTATCGCCGCCGCCTGAACAAAAAAGCTTGAACCCGCCGCCGGTGCCGGTGCTTTCGACAATGGGTGTTTTTCCACCCGAATTCTTGCCTACTTCTTCAGCTACCGCTGTTGCGAACGGAAACACGGTCGAAGAGCCGACAATCTGCACCTGGTCGCGCGCCTGTGCCCCGCAGGCGGCGGCGGTTGCGGCGATTGCCGTCACCATAAAAGTTTTCTTAATCATTTCTCTGCCTTTCATCTCTGGTGTAAACACAATTGCAGTGTTAAGGCATGCGCCAGACGGTTCTATGACAGTAAGGTTACAGTTATGTGACATGAGCAGGCTCCTTCCGGAATTCCTCTGAAAATTACAATTGTGTGACAGGAGCAGATTCTTTTGGGAATTCCGCCAGATAGATGCAGAAACTGGTGCCATTTTCCGCGCTGCTTTCGATGCTTAAACGGCCGCGATGCCGGTTAACAATATGTTTGACAATAGCCAGTCCCAATCCAGTGCCGCCAATATCGCGCGAGCGCGCCTTGTCAACACGGTAGAACCGCTCGGTCAGCCGCGGCAGATGTTCTGGCGCGATTGGGTCGCCTGAATTATGCACGCAAACGCGCAGGCCCTGGCCCCCTATTTCCGGAATGCGTTCAACCATCTGCGCACGGATGGTGACGGGCTGGCCTGATGGCCCATATTTCAGCGCATTATCCAGAAGATTGTGGAAGACCTCATATAATTGGTCCGCGTCGCCAGCAACCTGCGGCAGGACGGGCGGGCAGTCCAGTTCGATTGGAATGCCGCGTTCTGCCGCCCTTGGCCCCAGAACATCGCGCGATCTGGCCAGCAAACCGGCAATATCCACTGGTTTTTTGGGGCGTAAATGTTCTTTGGCCTCTACCCGGGACAAAGACAGCAGATCATCTATCAGCCGCCCCATGCGATGCGCTTCGACTTCCATAATGTCCAGAAACCGCGCCCGCGCCGCCACATCATCTTTGGCCGGGCCTTTCAGTGTTTCGATAAAACCCGTCAATGCCGCTAGCGGTGATCGCAGTTCATGGCTGACATTGGCGACAAAATCGGCGCGCATCTGTTCGACATGGTGCGCCGCTGTTACATCCTGCAATATCAGCGCCGCCCGCACTTTAGCATCGCGATCCGGCGGTACCGGCAGGGCATGCAGTTCATAATAGCTCGTAACCGGTGTCAGCAAAGTGATGGGCGTCGTGCTCTGGCGCCCTTCCGCGATCGCCGCGCTTGCGGCGTCAAGCGCCGCCGGATGCCGCAGCGAATGCGCCAGATCGTGATTCACCAGACGCGCCCCGAATAATTCATGTGCTGCCAGGTTGGCCTCCACCACCACGCGCTGCGCATTCAGCAGCAGAATTGGCACCGCGAATGTGTCGAGCACAGCAAGATGCACCACGCGCTGATGTGGAATATCAGGCGGCTGCGCCGCACTTGGCTGGTTTGGAGACCAGCCAAACAGTTGATTAGCAAGATGCTTTATACGAAATGATCCCGGCAAATGCGTTCCCCCACTGGTTTCTGTCATGCTAGACTCATATTCTAGATGACCGTCATACTATCCGAAGTGAAAAATTTATTATGAGTCATTCATCCACTGCATCTGGCAAGATCATTCCGGTGGCAGGGCCCAGCATTACGGCGCGTGAAGTGGACTATGTGCGCGACGCGGCCCAGAATGCCTGGGGCGAAAACGCCCACACCTATATCGAGCGCTTCGAGACAACATTCGCCCGCGCCGTTAACCGGCGTCACGCGATGGCGCTGCCATCCTGCACGGCGGGTCTGCATCTGGCCCTGGCCGGGCTGGGGATCGGGCCGGGTGACGAAGTGATTGTGCCGGATGTCACCTGGATCGCAACCGCTGCGCCGGTTCATTATGTCGGGGCGGCGCCGGTGTTTGCCGACATGGATGCGGCCGGCTGGTGTGTCACGCCCCAAACACTTGCCGCCTGCATCACGCCGCGGACACGCGCCATCATTGTGGTTGATCTGTATGGGGCGATGCCGCCAATGGATGCGATTTTGGCACTGGCGCAGCAGCACCATATTCCGGTGATTGAAGACGCGGCCGAGGCGGCGGGCTCGCAATATGGCGGCAGGCGGGCGGGCGGATTTGGCCTGGCCAGTGTTTTCAGTTTTCATGGTTCCAAAACCCTGACGACGGGCGAAGGCGGCATGCTGCTGACCGATGATACGGAATTTTATGCGCGCTGCCAGTTTCTGCGCGATCATGGGCGCACACCGGGGGATGTCTCGTTTCGCAGCGCCGAAGTGGCGTTTAAATATAAAATGTCTGCGATGCAGGCGGCAATGGGCCTGGCCCAGATTGAACGTCTGGACGAATTGCTGGCGCGCAAACGGGAAATATTCGCCTGGTACCAGGCGGAGCTTGGCGCTACCGGGGAAATCCTGTTGAATCAGGAATGCCAGGGGGTACTGCATTCCTATTGGATGGTGACGGCGATTTTCCCTCATGGCTTTGCGCTTAACAAGCCGGAATTGATGGCGGCGTTCCGCGATTACGGTATTGCAACCCGTCCGATGTTCGACCCGCTGAGCGATATACCGGCATTTTCCGCAACACCACAGGCGCAAGCGGCGCGCGCGCGCAATCAGATATCCTATGACATCGCGCCACGCGGCATTAATCTGCCCAGCGGGTTCAATCTCAGCCGCCAGGATGTAAGCCGCGTATGTGCGGCGTTGAAAGAGATTTTGCGCAAAAACTCCCCGATTAGCTCTGATTAACCTGCTTTGCGCAATATCGCCATACGGATGGGGCTGAAATTTCCCATGGGGGGCAATTGCACCGCCAGCCGGTGAATTTCATGATCATAATCCGGCGCGACGCCCTGCATTTTGCACATGGCGGAATAGATTATACGGGTGGCGTAATAATAGGCGCTGGAAAATTCATGGAAGCTGAGGCTGGAAAAAATTTTTGCGGTGCGGGCGCGAAATTCCGGCTCATGAAAAAAATGATTGTGCCAGCGGATCGGAATTTCCGGCAATCCCATAACAGCGCGGGCCGCATTCATGGCGTTCTGGCCCTCGTGAAAATTCTCTATCGCCAGATAGACGCCGCCCGGTTTCAGACAGTCTGCGATGCGCGCGATGGCGGCATATTGCGCGTCACTGGTTTCAAGATTAATCAGGCAGCGATCCGTCATCGCAACATCCAGCTGCTCCGTTCCGGCGCTGGCGGCGGGATCGTTCACATCCCCCACGCTGAATGCAACCCTGCCGCCAAGCCCGCCAAGTGCTGTCTGTTGCGCCTGTGCGGTGGCAATCATTTGCGGTGCGTAATCAAAACCGGAAAACTGAAAATCCGGAAATTGTTGTGCCAATTGCAAAATCGTATTGCCGTCGCCGCAGCCCATATCGGCGATATGCGCGCCCGGGGGCAGGTTCAGTTTTTCCAGCATGCCGATCAGGCTGGCCACTTCCAGCCGCCTGAGCCAGATATCCTGGGTGGTTGCCGTGAGGCTGCCGCTGTTTTCACCGGCGCGCTGGTTCCAATAGTCTTTGATGCGTTCGCTCATGACATACCGGTTAGCAAGCTCCCGGCCTGTACGCAAGTACTCAAAAATGGCATGTTGGTGTGCCCGTAAATCAGCGAATCAAACACTTTGGACACGGTACCGGCCTTGCATCCCGCCATTTCAATCGGCATGCCCGTTTTTAACGGCGCGGCGCATCTGGCCCAGGCGCTGGATTCGCTGCTGGCGCAAAGCTTTGGCGATTTCGAGATTATCCTGTCCGACAATTGCTCCACGGACGCAACGCCGCAGATTGTTGCGGATTATGCGGCGCGGGATGCACGCATTCGCGCCATCCGCCAGGATGAAAATATTGGTGGCCTGGCCAATTTCCGTTTTGTGCTCGAAGCGGCGAGGGCCCCTTATTTTATGTGGGCGGCCTATGATGACTGGCGAGATGCAAATTATCTGGAGGCGCTGTATGGCGCGCTGACGGCCGATGCGGGCCGGGTCATGGCTGTGCCGCGTGTCGTGAGCATACGCATGGATGGCAGCACTGCTGCAATTACGGCTTTGCCGCCGATACAGAAGATGCCGCGGCTGCGCCGCATCCTTGCGCTGCTGTCACGCAGTGAGGGCGGAATGTATTACGGCCTGTACCGCACCGCGCAGATCAGGGCGGCCTTTGATCGCGCCCGGCGGGATTTTCCCTATGTCTGGGCGGCGGATCATCTGACCATGCTGCCGTTTTTCCTCAATGACCGCGCCATATGGGTGGCGCAAACCAATTTCTATAACCGCGAAACAGGCATTTCGGAGGGGCGATACCGGCCGCAAACGGCGGCGCAACTATGGCCCTTTTTGGGATCTTTCCTGCGCTTTTACATTCGGGAAGTCCTGCAAAGCAGGCTGGCTGTCTGGGAAAAAGCGGTTTGCCTGGCCTATCTTCTCGTCTATAGCAATGGCAAGGCGGTCAAATGGCGGCGTCTGATAGTGCGCACATTATTTGGGACGAAAGAGACTGGCTGAATGTCCATATACGGCAAATTCCGTAAAGCAATCGGCTTCCCGCGCCGGCGCGACATTCTGCCGCAGCATGTGATGGTAGGGCGCTTCACTTATGGGGTGACACGCAATAGTTTCGTGCGCGCCTCGGCGCTGGCGCCGTGCAGCATTGGCGCATTCAGCGCCATTGGCCCCGATGTGCTGATTTACGGGCAGGCGGAACACAGGCTGGACAGCCCGTCCAGCTATCCGTTCCGTTCCCAATATTTCATGGCCGGTGCGCCGCCGGCCGAGCCGCTGACGCGCGGTCCGGTGCGCATCGGCAATGATGTGTGGATCGGCAGCCGCGCCATCATTCTGTCCGGGGTCTGCATTGGTGACGGCGCAGTGATTGGCGCGGGCGCGGTGGTAAGCCGCGATGTTCCCGCCTATGCGATCGCAGCGGGTAATCCGGCGCGCGTGGTGCGGCAGCGCTTTTCGCCAGAGATTGTAGCCAAGCTGCTGGAAATCCGCTGGTGGGACTGGCCGGAAGAAAAAATCCGGCGCTTTGAACCGCTTTTATCCGGCGATATGGAGGCTTTCCTGAAAGCCGCAACGGCGGAAAATGACTGAGCAGCGCCGCCCGAAGCGGGTGCTGTTTCTTATCAATGATGCGCAGTTTTTTGTGACGCATATTCTGCCGCTGGCGCGCGCGGCGGTGGCGGCGGGTTTTGATGTGCATGTGGCCTTGCCGTTTCGCGGCGCGGCGCTGGACATGGCTGCGGCATTATCTTCTATCCGGGCAAGCGGGGCGTGCTTGCATGATCTTCCGATCCGCCGGGGCGGCATGGGCTGGTTGGGGGAACTGACGGCGCTTTTCATGACATTCAGTGTGGTGCGGCGGCTGCGGCCGGATATTTTGCACTGCATTACCATCAAGCCGGTCCTGTATGGCGGGCTGGCGGCGTGGCTGTTACGGGTGCGCCGGGTAATTTTCTTTATCACGGGCCTCGGGCATGTGTTCATTGCGCAAGGGATGAAAGCGGGGCTGGTGCGCCGGCTGGTCATGTGGGCTTATGCGATGATTCTGCCCTACCGCCGGGGGGTTACGGTTTTCGAAAATGAAGACGACCGCAGCCTGTTCGTGGGGGAAAATCTTGTCAGGCGGGAACAGACCGTGCTGATCTCCGGATGCGGCGTGGATAGCGATTTATTCTATCCGGCCAGCATGCCCCCGCCTGAGCCTTTGATCGTACTGCTGCCAGCGCGGTTGCAACAGGAAAAAGGCGTGCGGGAATTTGTCGCCGCAGCCCGGATGCTGCAGGAACAGGGTGTGCGCGTGCGCATGGCGCTGGCCGGATATGCCGATTTCGACCGGCCTGGCGGCATTCGCGCCAGCGAACTGCATGCCTGGTGTGTGGAAGGGCTTGTCGAATGGTGGGGCCATTCCACCACCATGCCGGAGACGCTGCGCCAGGCGCATATTGTTTGCCTGCCCAGCTATCGCGAGGGATTTTCAAAGACATTGATCGAGGCGGCGGCAACCGGCCTGCCGGTAATTACCAGTGATGTGCCCGGCTGCCGGGATGCGGTGCGTGCGGGCGAAACGGCGTTGCTGGTTGCGCCACGCGATGCGCACGCACTGGCGGATGCAATAAGGCAGTTGCTGGATGATCCTGATCTGCGCGCCGCCATGGGGATGAGCGGCCGCAATCTGGCTGTCAGGGAATTTTCCGAGGCGCGCTTCATTGCTGCCAATCTGGCGCTTTATGACCGGCAGGACGCATGACTGATTTGCTGGTGACCGGCATGCTCATGCTCATGCTGATGCTGATGGGCGGGGCGCTGGCTTTTGCGCTGGCGCGGATCGCCATACGTCTTCAGCAGGAACCCGGCCTGGCGGCGCTGGCGGGCGTCATGATCTTCTGGCAGATGATCATTTTATGGGACGGGCGGGCGGCGCTTGCCAGTTCTGTATTATTGCTGGACATTGCCTGTGTGCTGCTCATTCTGGTGCGGTGGCTGCACCATGAACGTGTATTGGGGCGCGGGGGGGCCATAGGCTTGCTGCTGCTGGCTGGCCTCGCCTGGGGCGGCGCGCTGCTGTTTGCATCGGTGTCCCGCGGTCAGGCGCTGCTGTTTTCGGTGAGTTTTATGGCTATGACCGCCGGGGCCGCAATTGCCTGGCGCGGGGCGCGCATCCGCGTTTCATTTGGCGGATCCGGGCTTGCGGCGCTTGGGCTGATCGGGATCTGGCTGATTGTGCACAGTGCCGCCTCATACATTGCCGTTGCGGAATGAATCATGCTATGCCCCACGCATCATGACCATCATACCCATTAAACGCGCGCTGATTTCCGTTTCCGACAAGACCGGGCTGATTGAATTCGCCAGGGTGCTTGCAGGATATGGGATGGAAATCCTGTCCACCGGCGGCACCGCAAAGGCCTTGCGCGATGCCGGAATAGCGGCCCGGGAGGTTTCCGAATTTACCGGCTTTCCTGAAATGATGGATGGGCGGGTCAAGACCCTGCACCCCAGAATTCACGGGGGCTTGCTGGCGCTTCGCGAGGACGCGGCGCATGCGCAGGCGATGCGTGAACATGGTATCGGGGCCATTGATCTGCTGGTGGTCAATCTTTACCCCTTTGCCGCGACGGTGGCGTCGGATGCGGATTTTGCGGCATGTATCGAAAATATAGATATTGGCGGCCCGGCGATGCTGCGTTCCGGTGCGAAGAACCATGCCTATGTTACTGTTGCCACGGATGCGGCGGATTATCCCGCCATTCTTGCCGAACTGGCGGCGCATCAGGGCGGTACCGGTCTTGAACTGCGCAGGCGGCTGGCGGCCCGGGCGTTCGCCCACACCGCCACCTATGACGCCGCAATCAGCACCTGGTTTGCGGAGCTGACCGGTGAGGAATTTCCCCCCCGCCTTGCCATTGGCGCACAATTGCGCCAGACCCTGCGTTATGGTGAAAACCCGCATCAGAGCGCGGCCTTTTATGTCTCCGGTGAAAACCGGCCCGGCATCGCCACCGCCACGCAAGTGCAGGGCAAGGAACTGTCCTATAATAATCTGAACGACACCGATGCGGCCTTTGAACTGGTGGCGGAATTTGATGCGCCGGCGGTGGCGATTATCAAACACGCCAATCCCTGCGGGGTGGCGGTGGATACGGATTTGCGCGGCGCCTATCTGCGCGCGCTGTCCTGTGATCCGGTCAGCGCCTTTGGCGGCATCATTGCCTGTAACCGGATGCTGGATGCCCGCGCCGCAGAAGAGATGGTGAAAATTTTTACCGAGGTGATCATCGCGCCGGACGCGGATCAGGCGGCAAGGGACATCATTGCGGCGAAGAAAAATCTGCGGCTTCTGCTGACGGGCGGACTGCCGGATCCGGCCGCAAAGGGACGCCAGATCAAATCTGTTTCAGGCGGTTATCTGGTGCAGGGGCGCGATAGTGGCGCGCTTGCGCCCGCTGACTTGCAGATCGTCAGCAAGCGAAAGCCCGATGCGCGTGAAATGGCTGATATGCTTTTCGCTTTCAAGGTCTGCAAACATGTCAAATCCAACGCCATTGTCTATGTCAAGGATGGCGCCACTGTGGGCATCGGCGCCGGGCAGATGAACCGGCTGGACAGCGCCCGCATCGCCGCGCGCAAGGCCGAGGATGTGGCCGCCACCGAGGGATTGAGCGCGCCCCGCACAGCAGGATGCGTGGTGGCCTCCGACGCCTTCTTTCCGTTTGCAGATGGCCTGCTGGCCGCTGCTGCTGCCGGCGCCACAGCGGTTATTCAGCCCGGCGGATCGATCCGTGATGCGGAAGTCATCGCCGCCGCAGATGCGGCGGGCCTTGCCATGCTGTTTACGGGCATGCGGCATTTCCGGCATTAGGGAGTTTGCGGCCTGACCCCCTCCCCAGCCCTCCCCCTTTCAGGGGGAGGGAGCCCTTGCGTCTTGCGTCCCCTCGCCTTGCAAAGGGGAGGGACAGGGAGGGGATCAGGCGGCAGGCAAGACGGGTCAAGATATACTGTCTATCCGCCTGATACGGGCAGACGGCGCACCGTCAGAATCTTGCTGCCGGTTTGGGCTATGCGCGCCACGGCGTCGGCCAGCGGCTCCGAGACCACCTGCATGTGATAGGCATTGGCATGCAGCAATTCGCCCGCGCTGCGCATCATGCCCACATGGCCCTGCCAGAAAATCAGATCGCCCCGTTGCAGCGCCCGCAGGTCAACCGCAACGGGTTGCCCCAGTTCAACCTGCTGCCAGGTGTCGCGCGGGCAGGTGATCCCGGCGCGGTGCAGCGCGATTTGCAGCAGGCCCGAACAATCAACGCCCAGCCCGTCGCGGCCGCCCCACAGATAGGGTGTTCCGGTAAACAGTTCCGCCACTGAAACAAAATCCGCCGCATGCGCGCCCACAGGCTGCGTATGCTTTGAATAGACCCAGCCCAAATCCTCGATCCGGCTGAAACCATTCAGATGCGCCGTTAATGCCAGTTTCGCATTCATGCTGAGCCAGAACAGCACCGGTGATTTCATATCCGCATTTTTATACACGAAGCTGCGCTGCACACTGATCAGGTGCGTTGGCAGCGGGCCGATCGCGCTCAGCGCATCCAGTTGCACAAAGCCCGGATACTGATCCAGCGCCGTCCGGCCTTTGGCCCAGCCATCCTGTTCAGACTCAACCTCAAAAATTTCACCGAACAGCATTTGCGTTTCCAGCGGCGCATCGCTGGCAGGCTGACGCCGCAATGCTTGCGAACCGGTAATGACCCGCCTGGCCTGCCGGACTGTATTTTCGTTCATAGCCTGGCTGCCCGCGCCCGGATCAGATCGGCAAACTCACTCAAAAAAACCGAACCTTTGACGGTGCGCTGCACCAGGACGCTGCGTCTGTCCATTTCATCGCGTTTACGGCGCACAAGATCAAGCCGTCCCATAGTGTCGAGCGCACGGGTAACCGCGGGTTTGGAAATATTCAGAAAGGCAGCCAGACCGCGCACCGTATGCGGCGGCGCTTCGCCATAAACGATCAGCAGAATGGCCATTTGCCGGGCGCTGAGATCGGGCCCGTCGGCGCGCACGGAATCCACAAGCGTGGTGCGCCATAATTGCAGTGCCTGATTCATGGAGTATTCGGCGGCCATTCTGCCCCGCTGCGATGCGCTGATTCGAGATGGAATATTATTCCTGATCAGAAACGATCGCGCAACAGCGCATATAGCGCGCGGATCGCCATCGCCTCGCCGCCCGCTTTCTGGCCTGCGCCGCCTTTGGCGTTCCAGGCATAGATGTCGAAATGTGCCCAGGCCTGTGCGCCCTCTACAAAATGCTGCAAAAACAGCGCCGCCGTGATCGCGCCCGCCATGCCGCCTTCTGTGATATTGTTCAGATCGGCAATCGGGCTTTCCAGCCCCTTGCCGTAGGATTTCCATAGCGGCAGCCGCCATAGCGGATCTGCCGCCGTCTCTGAACAGCGCATCAATTGCCCCGCCAGCGCGTCATCACCCGTGAAAAAAGGCGGGATTTCCGCGCCCAGCGCCGTGCGCGCCGCACCCGTCAGCGTCGCCAGATCAAACAGATACAGGGGCTGTTCCGACGCCGCCTCGGCCAGCGCGTCGGCCAGAATCAGACGGCCCTCGGCGTCGGTATTGCCGATCTCGACCGTCAGCCCCTTGCGGCTGCTGAGAATATCGCCGGGGCGGAAGGCGTTGCCCGACACCGCATTTTCGGCAATCGGCAGCAGCACCCGCAGGCGCAGCTTCAAGCCAGCATCCATGATCATCTGCGCCAGGCCCAGCACATTGGCCGCGCCCCCCATATCTTTTTTCATCAGCCGCATTCCGTCGCTGGGCTTGATGTCCAGCCCGCCGCTGTCGAACACCACCCCCTTGCCGACCAGCGTGACTTTGGGCGCAGCCGCATCGCCCCAGCGCATATCCACCAGACAGGGCGGCCGGGCGCTGGCCTTTCCCACCGCATGGATCATCGGATAATTATGCGCCAGCAATTCTTCGCCGCTCAGCACCTGTATGCTGGCGCCATAGCGCGCCGCCAGCGCGGCCGCCGCATCGCTCAGTTCCTGCGGCCCCATATCATTGCTGGGCGTATTGATCAGATCGCGCGCCAGAAACACCCCCTCGGCAATGCGGCTGGCCTCATCGCCATCCACATTTCCGGGCAGCACCAGCCGGGGCCGCGCCGCACTTTTCGCGGGCTTCTTGTACCGTTCATACCGGTAGCAGCCGAGCGCCCAGCCCAGCGCCGCCATCTGGGCCGCGCTTTTTTCCAGCCCGCCTTCAATGCGATAATCGCCCGGCCCCAACGCGTCAGGCAGTGCGCGCCAGATCAGCGGCTCTGCGCCATCGCCCAGACCAAAGGCAATCGCCGCCAATTCGCCATTCGCCGCCGGAATTTTCAGCACCTGCCCGGCCGCCGCCGTGAACTGGCTGGCGCGCGCCCAGGCGGCCACGCTGGCCGGTTGCCCCGCCAGCCAGCCCTCCAGCCCGGCTTTGCTGACCGGCCAGACCGGGATGGATGGAATATCAGAAGCGCGTACGAACATCGGTAACAATGCGATTCTCCTGCCGGGTTAATCTGTGAAACTATAGCAGCCTCGGGCAAAACATGCGCGTCCTTCTGCGCCCCCTGTTACGCCGGGTTTGCACGCCCGGTTTCCCATGATAGGCTGATTAAAATACTGAAACAGGGAGGGGCCGCCAATGGCGCAGGCGCAGAAACAGGAAGAATATCTTTTTGACGCCGACAGCCATGTGCTGGAGCCGCCGGATTTATGGGACAATTATCTGGAAGCGGAATTTCGGCACCGGGGCATCCGCATTGTCAAGGATGCGCGCGGCATTGATCAGCTCTGGATTGATGGCGAAATTGCCATGCCCAACCGGATGGCCGCCCTTGGCGGCGTGGGCATGGACACGTCGCTTTTGTTCGACAAGCTCAGTACCCTGACTTATCTGGACGGATCGCCACCCGCCAGCATGTTTGGCCCTGATCGCATCAAAATGTATGACGAATGGGGATTAAGCGCGGGCCTGGTGCTGCCGACGGTTGGTATTCTGTGGGATAATGACGATGCGCCGCTGGCCAATGCCTATTGCCGCGCCTACAATGACTGGGTGTATGATTTTCAGGCGGCGGACCGCAACCGCCTCATTATCGGCGCGCATCTGAATCTGCGTGATATTCCGGGCGCCATCAAGGAACTGAAGCGCAATCTGGCGCGTGGCTTCAAGGGCGTGTTCCTGCCGCCGGAACGGGTTGACGGCAAGGGCTTTGCCGATCCCTATTTCGATCCGCTTTGGGCGGTGGTTGAGGAGGCGGGCGTGCCGCTGCTGCCGCATGTGATTGTGCGTACACGGCGCATTGTCACCGGATTTGCCGGCGACTGGTATGAACCAAGGCTGATCAATCAGGTGTTTTCCTTCGCCATGGGCGGCACCTCGCAACTGATGCCCGCAATATGCGCCATGGTGGTGGACGGTCTGTTCGATAAATTTCCGCGCCTGAAAGTCGCCAGCGTCGAGGCGGGCGCGGGCTGGGCCGCCTATGCCATGGACCGGCTGGATGAAAAATTCAAACGCTTCAGATGGGCAGCGCCCCTGAAGCTGGATCTGCCCAGCGATTATTTCCGCCGCAATCTGTGGTTCGTCGCCGAACCGGAGGAACGCACCATCGGCGCGATGCTCGATCTGGTGGGCGAAGACCGCATCCTGTGGGGATCGGACTATCCCCATATCGACAGCGATCTGGCCGCCGTCTCACAGATCCGCCACAGCGTGGCCGGACTGTCCGACGCCCGCAGACATGCGGTGCTGGGCGGCAATGCGAAGAAACTGTTCGGGATTAAATAAGGACCGGCGGCTTGATAGGTTTGACACCTAAACCCGGTCCAGCGGCAGATGGGGGTGCGGCGGCAGGGTAATCCGGATGCCGTCGCCGGGCCGCACCGTGCCGCCGGTCAGCACGATGCCCATCACGCCAGCCTTGCGGATGAGGCCGCCATCCGGCCCGCGCCCGATGACCGCCGCCATTAGTCCCTGTTGAATCCCGTCCAGTTGGGCGCAAGGGTTGCGCAGCCCGGTAATCTCGAGCACCGCCGCAACGCCAATCTGTAATTTTGCGCCACGAGGCAGCGCCAGCAAATCAATGCCGCGCGTGGTGATATTCTCGCCCATCTGACCGGGCGCAAGGCGAAAGCCAAGTGCCGCCAGTTCATCATGCAGTTCCGCATGGATCAGATGCACCTGCCGCAGATTGGGTGCGCTTGGGTCAACCGCCACCCGCGAGCGATGCTTGACGGTCGCGCCGCAATGCGCGTCCCCCGCCACCCCAAGCCCGGCCAGCAGCCGGATATATTCTTTCGCAGGCTTGGTCATGCTATGCGCGGCGCTGGCCGCCACGGCGAAAATGGTTGCGTTCATTGCTGCCCCGCCCCCACCAGCCGGATCATCGCCATCATCAAAAGGCGATCTCCAGCATTTTTAACGAGCGAATTCCACACCGCATGCGCGATGGCGGCCAGCAGCACCAGGGCATAGAGATAAGATGCGGACATTGCGATCCTGTGTGAGCCAGAAAAAATTGCGGGCAAATATTATAATGTTACGTTGCGCGGCGCTGGCCTGATATTATTCAGTCACCGGACTATAGAAGCAAGAGATGCGCCGGAATAGAGCGATAAGAGCAAAGGGTTTTGCGTAACTCCGGTTTGCCGCAAATGCCGGCGCCGGACACGTGTTCGAAAAGCTCTCACCCGTCTTTCCCGCTTGACAAGACTTATTGAGCGTCGTCTCATTACGGGAGCCGCCTGGTCCGGTATACAGTGTTGTAAGTACACTTCCGGCCTGCGCCGTCCAGAATGGCTTTTTAAAAAAATAAACTTTTGGAGGAACGACGCTATGGCTGACACACGCTTTGACATGGTAATCCGCAACGGCACGGTGGTGGATGGCACCCGCATGCCGCGCTTCAAGGCGGACATTGCGATCAAGGACGGCAAGATTGCCGAAATTGGCCGCGTAACCGGCAAGGGCAAGCAGGAAATCGACGCCACCAATCTGATTGTCGCGCCCGGCGCCATCGACGTGCACACGCATTATGACGCGCAACTGCAATGGGACCCCTATGCCAGCCAGTCCTGCTGGCACGGCATTACCTCGATTGTGATCTCGGCCTGCGGCTTTGGCTTTGCGCCCTGCCACCCGCATGACCGCGAACGGGCGATGAACCGCATGACGCGGGTTGAGGCCATTCCCTATTCCGCCATGAAACTGGGCATGCGCTGGGACTGGGTGACGCAGGCCGAATATCTCAATTCCATGAAAAAGGCCGGGCTGGGCGTTAATGTCGCCAGCTATATTCCGCAATCGCCGGTGCGCGGTTATGTTCTGGGTACGGAAGATAGCTCACGCGAGCATGTAACCCCCGCAGAGCTGGAGGCGATGAAAGAAGTGGTGCGCGATGGATACCGCGCCGGCGCCATGGGCCTCTCGACCGATCTAAATCTGATCGACCGGGATTTTGACGGATCAATGCTGCCGAGCCTGATTGCCCCGATGGAAGAGACCGAGGCGCTGATTGCGGTGGCGCGCGAATTCAATGTCGGCTCTATCGAGGTGACGCCCAAACAGCTCAAGATCGGCCCGAATGAGGCCGAGATGCTGGAGCGCTGGGCCAATCTTTCCGGCCGCCCGATCTATTACAACGCCATCATTCAGGAAGGCCACCGCCCGGGCGCCTATAAGGAGGCGCTGGCGCTGCTGGAGGACATGAACACGCGGGTGATGGTGAACGGGCTGGGGCTGACCCATGAGCTGGAATCACTGTTCAATCTGATCGAATATAATCTGTTCGATGAAATGCCGGCCTGGAACAAGGCGCTGGCCTGCCCGCTGGAACAGCGCATCGCCAATCTGGCCAATCCGGAAGTGCGCAGAACTTTGCAGCATGATCTGGATCATCATGTTGAACGGCTATGGTCTGGCAACTGGGCGCGACTGATGGTGATGGAATCAAAAGATCCCAGCCTGGTTGGCAAATATGTTTCGCAGATTGCCGCCGAACGCGGGCAGGATCCGCTGGATGTGTTCTGCGACATCAATGTGGCCGAACGGCTGGAGACCAATTTCATCATCGAAGATTTCGCCAATATGGATGACGACGCCAATCAGGAAATGCTGCTGCATCCGCATGTGATCCCCGGCCTGTCGGACGGCGGGGCGCATACGCAATTTCTGAGCCTTGGCAAATATCCCACCATCCTGCTGGCTAAATGGGTGCGCGACAAAAAAGCCATCTCGCTGGAAGAGGCGCATTGGCGCCTGTCGCATATGGCGGCGGCCAGCATCGGCATGATGGGGCGCGGCATGCTGCTGCCGGGGATGCCTGCCGACATCATGATCTATGATCTCGACAAGCTCGCGGTGACCCCGGAAAGGCCGGTATATGAGACCATTATCGGCGGCGGCCGGCGCCTGATTCAGAAGGCCACCGGCTATCGCGCGATTCTGGTCAATGGCGTGCCGACTTTTGAATATGGCGAATGCACCAATGCGCGTCCGGGCGATATCTGGCGCACCAGCGTTGGCGAGCGCTATAACGAAGCCCTTAAAAAGGCAGCGGAATAAGCGCGCTGCGGGCCAGACTTACTGGGCCGCGACGGCGGGATCGGGGCGGGGCTGTGCAAGGCTGACAAGCCGGGCAACCCCGTCTGCACTGCCAAGGACGGCGTTCTTTTCACGTGCGGAAAGAAACCGCACGGCGTCTTCGATATTATCCGCCTGATTCAGCTTCGCCATAGCGACCACCAGATCGACATCCACTTCGCCTTTGACGCCGGGGCGCGGCCTGGCGAGCATGGAAAGATGCTGACGCTGCAACAGCGGATCACCGACAATGCGCAGCAGAGGATCCATTACCGGCATGCCTTTCAGGGCCAATTCATCCTGAATGATCCGGGAACGGACGATAATGGGATGCGGCCTGGATTCTTCCGGCGTCAGCAGCAGTCCCGCCCGCGCCAGCGCCTGGCCGCAGCGCCTGCTGGCCCCCAGCGCAGACAGCGGAATCGCCAATACCAGCCCAAGCACCACCGGAGACATCCAGGCCAGCAGCAGCGGAGAAACGGCAAAGGCCGATATGCCAAGGGCAACGCCCAGAATTGTATGGCCCCGATGGCGCTGCGCTATCTCGCGGAAGGGCACCCGGTCATCCCCGCGCCGCTGTGTGCGCCAGCCAACATCGCGCCCCGCCAGCGATCCGAACACGGCGGAGGTTTGAATAAGCATCATGACCGGCGCGGTCAGTGAAGACAGCAGGGTTTCTAAAATCAGGCTACCAAGAATGCGCAGACGCCCGCCAAAATCCGCCGCCAGGGCGCGATTGCGCATCAGCAGCAGAACACCGAATATTTTGGGCCCCAGCAGAACCGCCATCGTGCCCGCATATAGCCAGGCCGCCAGTTGCGGATTGATCACCGGCCATGTCGGAAACAGTTGAAATTCGTCGGTAAAATATTCCGGCCGGATATAATGCGCCTGTAATGTCAGCAACATGCCGGCAAGCAGAAAGCTAAGCCACACCGGCGATGCCAGATAGCCGAATATGCCCAGCCCCAGATGCAGGCGGCTCAACCAGTGCAGGCCGCGCACCGGCAGAACCGCGATGTGCTGCATATTACCCTGGCACCAGCGCCGGTCGCGCGCGGCATAGTCAATCAGGCCCGGCGGGCTTTCTTCAAAACTGCCATCAATCTCGGCGGCCATATAGACTTTCCAGCCGCTACGGCGCATCAGCGCCGCCTCGACAAAGTCATGGCTCAGAATATGCCCCCCAAAGGGCGCGCGGCCGGGCAATACCGGCAAGCCGGCGCTTTCCAGAAAAGCCCGTGTACGGATGATCGCATTATGACCCCAGTAATTCCCGTCGCCCATATGCCAATAGGCAAGCCCCGCCGCTATAACCGAGCCATAGGCCCGCCCGGCAAACTGTTGCAGGCGCGCAAACAAGGTGCCGCCATTGATAATCTGCGGCGCGGTCTGGATGATACCGGCCTCGGGATGCACTTCCATGGTTGCCGCGAGGCGCACCATGGCTTCGCCCGTCATCAGACTGTCGGCATCCAGAACGATCATATGGTCGTAATTCAGCCCCCAGCGGCAGCAGAAATCTTCGACATTTCCGGATTTGCGGGCGATGTTTTTGGGCCTGCGGCGGTAAAACAGATTGGCGTCACCGCCTGTGCGGGCGCGCAATTCGTGAAAGCCGGCCTCTTCCTCCAGCCATATCGCGGCGTCCGTGGTGTCGCTCAGGATAAAGAAATCAAACCAGCGCAGCGCGCCCATCTGCCGCAGGTCTTCGTACATGGCCTGTACATTGGCATAGATGCGGTGCGGCGGTTCATTATAGGTCGGCACCAGCAGCGCCGTGCGTTTGGTCAGAACCATTGACGCGCCCGGCGCCAGTTTCGGCACCCGCAGCAGAGGCCGCGCGCGCAGCACAAACACATATCCCATCACCGCGCTGACAAACCAGAAGCTGATCCAGGTGAAATTGGGCACGAACAGGATCAGAATCAGGATCTGAACACTGGTCAGATTATTGACCGCCATAACCTCATACATGCCATAAAAGGCCAATGCGGAAAGCAGCAGGGTTCCAGCAAATAACAGCCCGCGCCGGAATAATGCCGCCAGCCGCGCCGGATCAGGGGCAGGGGGCGTAGCAGGATGCCACTTCCAAAACGGCTGGGCTGGCATTTCGGCATGGTTTTCCACCGGCAGCGCGGGCGCCGGTGCAAATTCACTGTTACGATCCACGGGCGCGGGAGAAGACGCCCCTATATCGTCCATCGGTAAACCCAGACCTCCGAAAGCCGTTGTTTTTTGTGGGCAAGGTGGCCGCGTAATTCCACGCTCTGCGCCTCAGCGGTTTCAAGCTCAAAGCTGAGCCGCCAGCCACCGGTCTCGGGATTTGCCTGGACCACCGGGTTAAGGATTTTCCCCACTGACGACTCAAGAACGGCTTCAGGCAGCGTTTCAGGCGGCAGGGTATCCGGCTTAATGCCTGCAAAATCAATAACAAACAGCCGGGTTGGCGCGTCCCAGCCTCTGCCAACGCGCGTCGCCAATACCAGGGCCACATCGGGCGGCGGATTCGGCGCGCTGGTCCATTGCATACGGTAATTCAGAACATATTCCGAACCGCCGGGAATGGGATCGGCCGGGCGCCAGTAAACGACAATATTGTCATTAATTTCAGACTTTGAAGGGATTTCGACCAAATGCACCGCGCCTGGCCCCCAATCGCCGATCGGCTCGATCCACAGGCTGGGCCGGCGTTCGTAGCGCGCTTCCAGATCTTCAAAATTTTCAAACCGGCGTTCGCGCTGTAACAGGCCAAAACCGCGCGGACTATGGTCCATAAAGGCGCTGACCTGAAGAATATTCGGGTTGGCCAGGGGCCGCCACAGCCATTCGCCCTGACCGTTACGGATCGACAGGCCCGTGGAATCATGCACGGCAGGCCGGAAATCATCAATGCCGAGGCGGTCGGACGCATCGAACAAAAACATGCTGGTCAGCGGCGCAAACCCGGCGCGCATGAGATTTGTGCGGGGATAGAGCGTGACTTCCACATCCATTTCGGTACTGACGCCCGGGCGCATGGTAAAGCGATAGGCGCCCGCTGTGCTTTTGCTGTCGAGAAGGGCATGCACCACGATGGAGGTAGAGCCGGGCCGGGGTTTTTCTATCCAGAAGGCGCGAAACAGCGGGAACTCCTCGCCGCTCGGCTCGGCCGTATCAAGGGCCAGTCCACGCGCCGACAGGCCGTAATGCTGTCCCTTGGCGACGGCGCGAAAATAGCTCGCACCCTGAAACACAGCCATTTCATCGAAATAATCCGGCCGGTTAATCGGCGTATGCAGCCGGAAACCGGCAAAACCCAGGTCATAATCCGGCGGCGGCGGCTGTACGCTGGGCCCAAACGAGAAGTAATCGCTTGAATATAGCAGTTTGCGGGATTCATCCTGATCCACCACATGGATCATTACCGGCTGCGTGAAGAAAAAGCCGCTATGGAAAACATGCATCTGAAAGGGCAGCCCTTCCGTGGCCCATATCGCCTGATCCGGGCGGAACCTTATGTCGCGATACTGGTCATAGGTGAGATTTTCCAGTTCCTTGGGCAAGGTCAGGGTTGGCGGGGAATATTTCTTCGAGGCCAGCTTTTGTGCGAGCTTGCGCACCATGCCGGGCTCAAAGGGAACCGGATCCCCATATTTGGCATTGGAAACAGCAATCGCGGCTTCCTGCCCGTTACCGGGTAGAACGCCAAAAAAGGGGGAAAGGGCCATTGCGGCCAGGACGTCACGACGGCGCACTGCTTATATACTTCGCTCTGATGTTAAGTGGCTAATCCACACAAGCACATATATGATGCTTGCTATCTGGCATAGCTTTAATAGTTTAGCCAGTGCAAATTCAATCATTAAAGGGGGACAGGCAAATGCGGCAGATTTCGGACCAGACTGCATGGCTTGCCCAGGTCAGCGAGGCTGCGCTGGAACCGGGCCTGCCCATCATCGACCCGCACCATCATTTGTGGGATCACCCGGGCAGCCGCTATTTTCTGGACGAGCTGTGCGCCGATACCAATAGCGGCCATAATATTGTGGCGACGGTGTTTGTCGATTGCGGGGCCATGTACCGCGCCTCCGGGCCCGAACATCTGCGTCCCGTCGGGGAAACCGAGTTCGTCAACGGGGTGGCGGCGCAAAGCGCCAGCGGCCTGTATGGGCCGATGCGGGCCTGTTCTGCGATTGTCGGGCATGCCGATCTGACCCTGGGTTCCGCCGTGGGCGAGGTGCTGGACGCCCATATGGCCGCAGCGCCAGGCCGGTTTCGCGGCATTCGTCATATCACCGCCTGGGATCCCAGTCCCCAGCTTCAGGGCGCCTTTGCCCATCTGACCCAGGGCATGCTGGGCGAGACGAAATTTCGCCAGGGTGCTGGCGAACTGGTAAAGCGCGGCATGTCATTTGACGCTTTTTTCTATCACCCGCAAATTCCCGATCTGACGGATTTCGCCCGCGCGCTGCCCGGCCTGACCATCATTCTGGATCATTTTGGCGGCCCTATCGCCATTGGCCCCTATGAAGGCAAGCGGGCGGAAATTTTCGGCCAATGGAAAAAAGACATGGCGGAACTGGCAAAATGCCCGAACGTCAATGTGAAAATCGGCGGCATCAATATGCCGATGAACGGTTTTGGATGGCACAAAAGGGCGCTGCCCCCCACTTCGGAGGAACTGGCGTCAGCCACCCGTGACTATTATCTGCACACAATTGATGTATTCGGTCCGGCGCGCTGCATGTTTGAAAGCAATTTTCCGGTGGATAAGCGCTCCGTCTCCTATGGCGTGCTGTGGAATGCGTTCAAGCGTATCGCGTCAGGATTTTCAGCGGACGACAAGGCGGCGCTGTTTGCAGGCTGCGCCAGCCGCGTCTACAGGATGGGGTTAACATAGCCGGCATGGGAAGTTTTTTACACGCATTGGTGCCGGTTTTCATTGGCGCCACATTTGCGGTGCTTTGCACCGGCATTTTCGCCATGTTCCGGGGCGGGGAATTCAACCGCAGCTGGAGCAATAAATTAATGCGCCTGCGAGTCGCGATGCAGTTCGCCGCCGTCCTGATCATCATGGGTGCACTCTATTTCGCCGGGAGCTGAGGCATTGGTAAAGCTGAATAAAATCTATACCCGTACGGGCGATAAGGGTGATACCGGCCTGGGCGATGGGCGGCGGGTGCGCAAATATGATCTGAGGGTGGCGGCCTATGGCACGGTGGACGAGGCCAATGCCGCCATCGGCCTGGCGCGGCTGCACACCAGCGGCAGCACGGATGCGGCGCTGGGGCGTATTCAGAATGATCTGTTCGACCTTGGGGCCGATCTGTGCACCCCCGCAGCGCCCGGTGAACAGCCAGGCGCGGCCCTGCGCATCACCGACAGCCAGGTGGACCGGCTGGAACAGGAAATTGACACCCTGAACGCCCGGCTCAGCCCGTTGAATTCCTTTATTTTACCTGGGGGAAGTCCAGCCGCGGCCTATCTGCACCTGGCGCGCACGGTCAGCCGGCGGGCCGAGCGCCTGATGGTGGAACTTGCGGACAGCGAAAATGTTAACCCGGCGGCGCTACGCTATATCAACCGTCTATCCGATTTTCTGTTTGTGATCGGGCGTCATGCGAACAATGACGGTAATACAGATGTTTTATGGCAGCCGGGACAAAATCGCTAAGTGAATTTTTTACCTGAAAACATGGTCGTGAACGTTACGATTCGTTGACAGCGGTGGTGCGGGATACTAGTTTTCGCACCTGCGAGATGACCGGGTTTTTTTGCCGGGATAAATTAGCAAATTTTTTGACTTGGAGAATGTGGCAATGAAGGTTCTGGTGCCCGTCAAGCGGGTAATTGATTATAATGTCAAGGCACGGGTCAAGGCCGACGGCTCGGGCGTCGATCTGGCGAATGTTAAAATGTCGATGAACCCGTTTGACGAAATCAGCGTCGAACAGGCCGTGCGCATGAAAGAAGCCGGAACCGCCACAGAGGTCATTATCGTCTCTATTGGACCGGCTGCGGCGCAGGAAACCATCCGCACCGCGCTGGCCATGGGCGGCGACCGGGGCATTCTGGTCAAGACCGATGCTACCGTTGAACCCCTTGGCGTCGCCAAAATTCTTAAAATCATCACCGAGCAGGAAGGGGCGGACATCGTCATTCTGGGCAAGCAGGCGATTGATGATGACAGCAATCAGACCGGTCAGATGCTGGCGGCCCTGCTTGGCCGCGCCCAGGCCACCTTTGCCAGCGAAGTAAAAATTGACGGCAAGATGGCCGAAGTAACCCGTGAAGTTGACGGCGGCCTGCAAACCATCCGCGTCAGCCTGCCCGCCATCATCACGGTTGATCTGCGGCTGAATGAGCCGCGCTATGCCTCGCTGCCCAATATCATGAAGGCGCGCAAAAAACCCATTGATGAAAAGACGCCGGAAGATTTCGGCGTGGACATCACACCGCGTCTGAAAGTGCTGAAAACCACTGAGCCGCCCACGCGCCAGGCAGGCATAAAAGTGGAATCTGTGCAGGATCTTGTCGCCAGGCTGCGCAATGAAGCAGGAGTAATTTGATTATGAGTTCGCTTGTAGTAGCAGATCACGACAATAGCAGCCTGTCCGACGCCACCGCCAAAGTCGTCAGCGCCGCCAGACAATTGGGCGGCGATGTGCATGTTCTGGTGGCCGGGCAAAATTGCGAGGCGGTTGCGCAGGCCTGCGCCAAACTGGACGGAGTGAGCAAGGTTCTGCTGGCCGATGATGCGATTTACGCCGCAAGGCTTGCCGAAAATGTGGCGGAACTTGTGGTTGGTCTGATGGGCAATTACACAGCAGTGCTGGGCAGCGCCACCACCGTATCGAAAAATTTCATGCCGCGCGTCGCAGCCATGCTGGATGTGGCGCAGATTTCCGAGATCGTCAAAGTCGAATCGCCCGATACATTTGTACGCCCGATCTATGCCGGCAACGCCATGCAGACCGTGCAGTCAACCGACGCCAAGAAGGTCATCACCGTGCGCACCACCACCTTCCAGGCCGTTGGCCAGGGCGGTTCCGCCGCGGTTGAGAAAATCCCGGCTGCAAAAAATCCCGGCCTGTCGGAATATGTCGGCGATCGCCTGTCCGATTCGGCGCGCCCGCAGCTTACCTCGGCCAAGATCATTATTTCCGGCGGACGCGGCATGCAGTCCGGCGATAATTTCAAAATGATCGAGGCGGTCGCGGACAGACTGAAGGCAGCCGTTGGCGCATCGCGCGCGGCGGTCGATGCAGGCTATGCGGCGAATGACATGCAGGTAGGACAGACCGGCAAGGTCGTGGCCCCTGATCTGTATATTGCCGTGGGTATTTCGGGCGCTATTCAGCATCTGGCCGGTATGAAAGATTCCAAGGTCATCGTCGCCATCAACAAGGATGAAGAAGCGCCGATTTTCCAGGTTTCGGATTATGGTTTGGTCGCGGATTTATTCAAGGCTGTGCCGGAACTGGAAGCAGAATTAGCAAAGCTTGGCCTCTAAGAGCCGGGTGCATATGGATGGGAAACGTAGCAGGGATTTAACCTGATTTAACAAAGGATGATCCCCGTATGGTGACGATTAACAAGGTTGGCGTAATTGGCGCCGGTCAAATGGGCAATGGCATCGCGCATGTCTGCGCGGCGGCGGGCTTTGATGTGCTGCTGGAGGATGTCAACAAGGAAGCGCTCGACAAGGCGCTGGAGACGATTTCCTATAATATGTCGCGTCAGATACAGCGCGGCGTGATGACCGAGGAGGCCAAGCGGGTTGCAATGGCCCGCATCACGCCCGTCGCCGATCTGGAGCGTTTCAAGGAAGTCGATCTGGTGATCGAAGCCGCAGCCGAAAAGGAAGATGTCAAACGCAGCATTTTCGCCCGCCTTTGCCCCATGCTGCGGCCCGATGCGATTATCGCCTCCAACACATCCTCGATCTCGATCACGCGCCTTGCGGCCTCAACGGACCGGCCCGAACAATTTATCGGCCTGCATTTCATGAATCCGGTTCCCGTAATGAAACTGGTGGAACTGATACGCGGGATCGCTACCGGCGAGGAAACCTTCAAACAGGCGCGTGAATTCACCAACCGGCTTGGCAAGACAACGGCGAACGCCGAAGATTTTCCGGCCTTCATGGTCAATCGCATTCTGATGCCGATGATCAATGAGGCGATCTATACCCTGTATGAAGGGGTTGGCAATGTCGAAGCCATTGACACCGCCATGCGGCTTGGCGCCAATCATCCGATGGGGCCGCTGCAACTGGCCGACTTTATCGGCCTGGATACCTGCCTGTCGGTGATGCAGGTGCTGTATGAAGGGCTGGCGGACAGCAAATACCGCCCCTGCCCATTACTGGTGAAATATGTCGAGGCCGGTTGGCTGGGCCAGAAAACCCAACGCGGCTTTTACGATTATCGCGGCGAGGTCCCGGTTCCGACGCGGTGATATTTGCTGGGATGATGTCATGAAAATTGGCGTTCTTGACCATGTATCTATCCCTGTCAGTGACCTTACCCGGTCGATCATGTTTTACGATGCGGTTTTAATCGTGCTGGGCCTGCATCGAACCGCTGGCGGTGATGATGTTGCAGGATATGGGGCCGATTCTGATCTTCCCTGTAGCTTTTGGATACTCAAGGAAACTGGCTCTAACGCCGCAAAGCCGGGATTGGGACTGCATATCAGTTTCCGCGCAGTGGATCGCGAGCAGGTGCACGCATTTCATGCCGCCGCCCTTGCACATGGCGGCCGCGACGCCGGCCGGCCAGGCCCGCGCCCGCATTATTCGTCGGGGTTTTATGGCGCTTTCGTCTTCGATCCGGATGGGATCAAAATCGAGGCGCTTGTCCGCGAAGACTTGCTCTGAACACAGACGCTGGAAGTGCGTCTTACTCCATCCAAAAAAAACCCCACGCTTGCGCATGGGGTAGTTTAGTTCTGATCACTCAGGGGCCGAGGCACGGACCAAGAGGCGTGTCCTTCAAATTGAAAGAGGGGGTCTTCAAACTAAAGTCACATGGTGTATATGGTGTCGGGAGCGGTGTTCAACCAGTGACATTCGTCACATTCCAGCGCTTAATTTTTCAATTCATTCATGGTTAAGCCCCGCCCCAAGTCATAATGGAAATTCACACAGGATTGTTCAGGGCGTCACGAATGAATTGCCCGCCCAATTGCAGCCCGTCCGGCGCTATGCCGTGGCCCACGCCGCGTGATATATGCGATTGCACGGTCAGCCCCGCCTTGACCAGCGCTTCAACGGCGGCATGCATGCGGCTGACCGGCAGCATTTCATCTTCATCACCATGAATCATCAGAATGGGCGGCCTGACCCTGATTTCCGCCTGCAATTTTTCCGGCCCGGCCAGCGCCCCGGAATAGCCGACAATGGCCGCCGGGGACAGTGCCCGGCGCAATCCAACCTGAAGCGACATCATCGTACCCTGGCTGAAGCCAACCAGCACCAGCCGGCTTTCATCCAGCCCATGACGCGCCAGTTCCTGATCAATAAAGCGATCCAGAACAGGCGCTGCGCGGGTAACGCCGCGGTACATTTCTTCCGGGTCCAGCCTGGTAATGCCGAACCATTGATAGCCCATAGGCGACATTTCGCAGCGTTCCGGCGCATTGGGCGACACAAATGCCGCGCCCGGCAAGGCCTTCTGCCAATAGGGGGCAAGACCGATCAGATCATTGCCATCGGCGCCATAGCCGTGGCACAAAATCACCAGACTGTCCGCCTTGCCGCCTGTGGCGGGATCTATTCTGGGGCCGTCAATCATTGCCGTCGTCATGGTATTTCCTTTGCCAGCTTGCATATTCCGATGCCGCCATCATAGTTACTTACCGCCCCCGCCGCCAGCTTGCCTGGGAGTTTTTTTGTGTTTTTGAACAAGCCCGCCACGACCCGCTTTGCACCCAGCCCGACCGGCCTGCTGCATCTGGGGCATGCCGTTGCGGCGCTGGTTGCGCATGATACCGCCGCGCAAACCAGCGGACAGTTTATGCTGCGCATTGATGATAGTGACGCCAGCCGCTGCCGGCCCGAATTTGAAACGGCGATCTATGAAGATCTGCACTGGCTTGGCCTGAACTGGCGCCCGCATGTCCGGCGTCAGTCCGGTCATCTGCCCGATTATCAGGCGGCGCTGGACCGGCTGCGCGGCATGGAACTGGTCTATCCCTGTTTTTGCACGCGCAAGGAAATTCTGCGCGAAGCAGCCAGCGCCCAGGATGCCCCGCATGGCGATGAAGGTCCGCGCTATTCCGGCGCCTGCCGCACACTTGGCCCGTCCGAAAGACGCGCCCGGTTAGAGGCGGGCACTGCAATCGCGCTGCGTCTGGATTGCGCAAAGGCGATGGCCAAAAGCGGCGGTCAACTGGATTTTTATGAACATGGCGCAGGCCCGGAAGGGCAGACCGGCCTGATAGAGGCGCGCCCGGACAGGCTTGGCGATATTGTTCTGGCGCGCACCGGAAATGATGGCGTTGAAAATTACAGCTATCATTTGTCGGTCTGTGTGGATGATGCGGCCCAGCAGATAGGCTGCGTCACACGCGGGCGGGATCTGTTTTTTGCAACGCATATGCACCGGCTTTTGCAGACGCTGCTGGGCCTGCCGGCACCGGAATATCTGCATCATGCCCTGGCTGTTGACGCGGCGGGAAAACGGCTTGCCAAACGCCATGACGCGCTAAGTCTGCGCCAGTTGCGCGAACAGGGCATGACGCCGGAACAGGTGTGCATGATGGCGCGGGCTGTGACCGGCTAACCGGCGGAGCGGATTTCCTGGCCAGAAGCTGTTTGTTCCAGCTGTGCAATCTTGCGGGCGGCACACCAGCTGATCAACCCGTCAAGCGGCAGCGGGCGGCTGTAATAATAGCCCTGCACCTGATCGCATTTTTCCTGTTTGAGTATCTGCAACTGGGCTTTTTCTTCCACACCCTCGGCGATGACCCGCAGATGCAGACTATGCGCAAGGGCGATCACAGCGCGCACAATGGCGATGTCTTCGGCATTTGCCGACATTTCGGTAATAAAGGAACGGTCAATCTTGAGCGTGCTGAGCGGAAACTGGCGCAGATAGGTCAGCGACGAATAGCCGGTGCCGAAATCATCCAGCGCCAGGCTGACTCCAAGCAGATAAAGCGAGTTCAGCGTCTTGCTGGATTTTTCGATATCTTCCATGACCATGCTTTCAGTGATTTCCACCTCCAGCCGTTTGGGGGGTAACCCGGTTTCTTTCAGTATACGGTTGATCATGCCGATCAGATCATCATTATGCAGCAGGTTTGCGGACAGATTGACGGACACCCGCTCAATATCAATGCCGATATCCAGGCAGCGTTTCAGCCCGGCGCAGGCCGCATGCATGACCCATTCCGTCATGGGCAGAATAAGACCGGAGGCTTCCGCAATTGGCACGAACAAGGCTGGCGGGATCATGCCGCGTTCGGGATGCTGCCAGCGTACCAGCGCCTCCACACCGAGAACCTCGCCGCTATTGATGTCAACCTGCGGCTGATAATGCACGACAAGCTGATTACTGGAAATCGCCGCGGATAATTCATCCTCGATCTGCCGGCGCAGTCTGACCTGCTCGTTCATCGCTGCGTCAAAAATCTGATAAAGGCCCGTGCCGGACTGTTTGGCGCGGGCAAGCGCCGTTTGCGCATTCTTCTGCATGGTTTCCGCATTTTGCGCATCTGCGGGAAACAGCGTGGCGCCGATGGAACAGCTGATGTTCAGCGAGTGCCCCTCAATTTCGAAGGGTTCAGCAATCGTGGCAATTAGTTTTTGCGCCAGGCCTTCCACAATTTCCGGGGCTTTTGAATTGCTGACCAGAACGGCAAACTCGTCCCCGCCAAGGCGCGCGACAGTATCGGTTGCGCGCATGCAATGCCTGATGCGCTGACCGGCCTGACGCAATACCAGGTCTCCTATGCCGGAGCCGATCCGGTCATTGATCTCGTTGAAATGATCAATATTAAGCACCAGCAGGATAACCTGGCGGTTAAAGCTTTCGGCATGGCGCAGGGTATTTTTCAGGCGTATCTGGAAATAGGCGCGATTGATCAGTCCGGTAAGATGATCCTGATAGGCCAGACGCCGGACATTACGCTCGGCCCATTTGCGCTTTACCCGTTCGCGGCGCAGTACCGCGGCATTTTTCAGCACTTCCGCCCTGGGGTTTATATTATTTCCGGCAGCCGGTTTTGCGGGCGCACCGCCCTGGGATGCGGTATTGCGGCCAAAAATAATTTCATACTGGCGATCCCCCACCCAATGATAGGCGCAGGTCAACTCGAAATTGGCCCAACCTGTTTCAGGACTTCCCAGGCGGCAATGTCTGCGTGCGCCAAGATCAGGCGTGGCGCTGGCGGCGGTCTTGCACCACCAGGATTGCAGGGTCCAGTTATCGGCCTCATGCACCAATGTGCTGAAATGCCTGCCATTGAGATCGCCCGCGCGCATACCGCCCCGCCCGGTTTCACTTCCGAGAAGACGCAGCGCCGGTTCATTCAGCAGAATGATCTGACCGGCAAGACAAAGACAGGCAAAATCCCCCGACCCCGCGACAAGCTTCGCCGCGATAGCCAGTTCCGGTCCCAGTCTGTCAGAATTGCTATTCCCCAAACTCACTGACAACTCCTGAAGCGGTGCCATAACCAGAATATTGCCTGGCGCCCCTGATTATTTATTCCAGCCCCTGTTGAACTGTTCTGGATGCTAATTCAGAAACGGCAATATTTCGTTAATGTGCCGGCCAGCGCCAGAAACAGAAACTTTGTTGATAATCAACAGGTTGTTTGGATTTATGCCGCATTAACCAGGGCAGATGGGCATCAAGCGCTAGCGGTTTCGCAACTCGAAATGCGTGATCTTGTGGTCCGGCCCCTTATGCAGGATCAGATCGGCGCGCTTCCTTGTGGGAAGAATGTGGCTGGCCAGATTTTTGCCGTTAATGCTGGACCAGACAAACTCTATCATGGCCAGACGCTGTTCGGGGGTTAACGCAACGAAACGGGCGTAAAACGATGCCGGGTCCTGCGCCGCTGCGTCCGTCAGCGCCAGAAAGCGGGTTTGATACCATTGCCTGATCAGGCTTTCGTCAGCATGCACATAAATGGCGAAATCAAGGAAATCCGAGGCGATGGAATGGTCTTTTGCGGCATTTGACGGCTGCGGTTGCAGGACATTGATCCCCTCGATAATGACAATCTGGGGCGCGTGCAGCACCATCTGCCTGCCGGTCTCAATATCATAGGTGACATGGGAATAAAGCGGCGCCGTTACCCCGCTTTCACCGGATTTGAGCCGGTACAGGAAAGCGGCCAGCTGTTCGGTGTCAAAGCTCTCCGGAAAACCCTTGCGATCCAGTATGCCGCGGCGTTCCAGCTCGGCATTCGCAAACAGAAACCCGTCGCTGGTGACCAGAGCAACATCGGGATGCTGCGGCCAGGAGGCCAGCGCGCGCTGCATCAGCTGCGCGGCGGTGCTCTTGCCCACAGCGACGCTGCCCGCCATACCGATAAGAAAGGGGGGGTGGACAGGCGCAACGCCAAGCGCAGCCGCCATTTGCTCTCTTACGGCCTGTTGTGCCTGAACCCGGGCGTGTATCAGGGACGCCAAAGGCAGGTAAATCTCTGTCAATTCATCAGTTTTTATACCGTCATTATCCTGCATCGGCTGCGCCTGCACCCGCGCCTTCACCGCATCCGGAATGGTTTCCAGAAGTTTTGATAAAGTGACTGACATATGTGTCTGAAAAGCCATGATGCGGCTCCTTAATCCCGGCAGGGTGATTATAGCATGTAAAAATAGCTTGCAGCACCCGCTTGACCGGGGCCGCAAAAGTGTGATTCTGTTGAAATATGGATTTGCGTCATGAAATGCGCCGGAGATTGCGTCATGCCGCCGTGCCGGCGCTTTGCGCTTGCGCGGTGGTCTATTTTGGCTATCACGCCATTCAGGGGGACCGTGGCCTGATCACCTATTTCCGCTATGGCCAGTATATTGACACGCTGAAAGGCGAATATGATCAGACGGTGCGCCAGCGCGAAATGCTGGAACACCGGGTATCTCTGATGCGGTCGCAAAGCCTGGATCCGGACCTGCTGGAAGAACGCGCGCGCGACGTGCTGGGCTTTGCGCATCCGAATGACCGGGTGATTTATCTGGACCAGTTACCCGAGGAAGCAGCCGAACCCGAATGATTTTTTAATTAATCTGTCATTTCAATGATTTATTGATAATCTGGCAATTAGTAATCTCCTGCATGGATGATTTTGAAGGAGCATGAGTCCAGTATGGCCGCCGCGCCGCCCAACAAGCCCAACAGGGCCACGCCGAAACAGGCCCAGCCACAGTCCGGACTGGAAATCCTGCCGCGCCTGTATCGGGAAATGCTGCTCATCCGCCGGTTTGAGGAACGGGCCGGCCAGATGTACGGCATGGGCCTGATCGGCGGCTTCTGTCATCTCTATATCGGCCAGGAAGCAGTGGTCGTCGGCATGCAGGCGGCTTCCAAAGAGGGCGATCAGATGATTACCGGCTATCGCGATCATGGCCATATGCTGGTCATGGGTCTGGACCCGAAAGGGGTGATGGCGGAACTGACCGGCCGCGCCGGGGGCCTGTCCAAAGGCAAGGGCGGCTCGATGCATATGTTCAGTATCGAGAAGAATTTCTATGGCGGGCACGGCATTGTCGGGGCGCAGGTCAGCCTGGGAACCGGTCTTGCCTTTGCCAATGCCTATCGCGGCAATGGTGCGGTTACGATGGCCTTTTTCGGCGATGGCGCCAGCAATCAGGGCCAGGTCTATGAAAGCTTCAATATGGCCGAGTTGTGGCGGCTGCCGGTCATCTATGTGATCGAGAATAATCACTATGCCATGGGCACGTCGATTGAGCGCTCCAGCGCAATGCCCGATCTGCACCGGCGCGGCGAAAGCTTCGCCATTCCGGGGCGCAAGGTGGATGGCATGGACGTTCTGGCGGTGCGCGACGCCGCATTTGACGCGCTGGAACATTGCCGCTCCGGGAAGGGGCCGATCATTCTGGAAATGATGACCTACCGCTATCGCGGGCATTCCATGTCCGACCCGGCCAAATACCGCACTGCCGAAGAAGTGCAGAAAGTGCGCGCCGAACAGGATCCGATTGATCGCGCGCGTGCCCGTTTGCTGGCCGAGGGCCTGATTGACGAGGCCGCACTGAAAGAAATCGACCGCGAGGTCAAAGCCATTGTGGCCGAGGCGGTGGAATTTGCCCAGGCCAGCCCTGAACCCGATCCGGCGGAATTATATACCGATATATTGCGCTGAAACGGAGCGAACACAGTATGCCCATCCAGTTGTTAATGCCTGCTTTGTCGCCCACGATGGAGGAAGGCAAGCTTGTCAAATGGCTGGTCAGCGAAGGCGCCAGGATTCAGTCCGGCGACATCATCGCGGAGATCGAAACCGACAAAGCCACAATGGAATATGAATCTGTGGATGACGGCATTGTGGGCCGTCTGCTGGTTCCGGACGGCACCGAAGGCATCAAGATCAACAGCCCGATAGCCCTGATTTTGGAAGAAGGTGAAACGGCGGCGGCAATGGATGGATTTTCCGCCCCTTCACCCCCGGCGCCCGCTGCCGTGGCGGCATCCCCCAAAACAGAACCGGTCATGACAAAACCAATGGCAACACCGATGGCAAAGCCTATGGCAACACCTGCTGCGGCCGCCGCGCCAGAGGTTCCCGCAGGCACAAAATTTGTCAGTCTGACAGTGCGCGAGGCGCTGCGCGATGCGATGGCGGAAGAAATGCGCCGCGATGATGCGGTGTTTTTAATGGGCGAGGAAGTGGCGCAATATGAAGGCGCCTACAAGGTCAGCCAGGGGCTTCTGGCCGAATTTGGCCCCAGGCGGGTAGTGGATACGCCGATCACGGAACATGGCTTTGCAGGTATCGGCGTCGGAGCGGCACTGGCTGGCTTGCGCCCCATTGTTGAATTCATGACCTTTAATTTCGCGATGCAGGCGATAGACCATGTGCTGAATTCCGCCGCCAAGACTTTGTACATGTCAGGCGGCCAGCTTGGTTCGCCGATCGTGTTTCGCGGCCCCAACGGGGCTGCGGCGCGGGTGGCGGCGCAGCATTCGCAATGTTATGCCGCCTGGTATGCGCATGTGCCGGGGCTGATCGTGATTGCGCCCTATGACGCGGCGTCGGCAAAAGGGTTGCTGAAGGCAGCGATCCGCAATCCCAATCCTGTGGTGTTTCTGGAAAATGAAAAACTCTATGGCCGCAGTTTCGATGTGCCGGTGCTGGATGATTTTGTGCTGCCCATCGGCAAGGCGCATATTATCCGCCCCGGGCGTGATGCGACCATTGTGACTTTTTCGATTGGCGTTGGAAAATCGCTTGAGGCGGCGGAGATATTGGCGGCAGAAGGGATTGAAGCAGAGGTGATTGATCTGCGCACACTGCGCCCCATGGATATGGAAACGGTTCTGGCCTCGGTGCGGCGCACCAACCGCTGTGTCACGGTGGAAGAAGGCTGGCCGCAATCCGGCATTGGCGCGGAAATCGCCGCCGGCATTATGGAGCATGGCTTTGATGATCTGGACGCGCCGGTCATGCGGGTATGCGGCAAGGATGTGCCCATGCCCTATGCCGCCAATCTGGAAAAACTGGCTTTGCCGCAGCCCGAAGACATTGCCGCTGCGGTGAAAACCGTGTGTTACAGATAAGGCTGCGCGCATGATCACCATCACCATGCCAGCATTGTCGCCGACCATGGAAGAAGGCAAGCTTGCCAAATGGCTGGTCAAAGAGGGCGACAAAATCGCTGCGGGTGACATTATCGCCGAGATCGAAACCGACAAGGCGACCATGGAATATGAATCCATTGATGATGGCATTGTCGGCAGGCTGCTGGTCAGCGAGGGCCAGGAAGCCATCAAGATCAATGCGCCGATTGCTGTGCTGCTGGAAGAGGGCGAGGACAGAGCGGCGCTGGCGAATTTTTCCTCGGCTGCTGCGGTTTCTGCGCCTGCGGCTTCTGCTCCTGCTGCAATGGTTGCCGCAAAGCCAATGACTGCGCCCGCTTCCGCTTCCGCCCCGCAGGCGGCCATCCCGCAACAGGCATCCGTACACGGAACAAAATCAGGCGCCAGGATTATCGCCAGCCCGCTGGCGCGGCGGCTGGCGGCGCAAATGGGTCTTGATCTGTCGCGCATTAAAGGCAGCGGCCCGCATGGCCGCATCATCAAAAGTGATCTCGACGGGGCGCAGCCCTTAGCGGTAATCGCGGCGGCGGCTGCGCCAGTTGCGGCGGCCACGGCGAAACCTGCCGCCAGTGAACTGGCTTTGTTTGCCGAGGGCTCCTTTGATCTCGTGCCGCATACGGCGATGCGTAAAACCATCGCGCGGCGTCTGAGCCTGTCAAAAAGCACCATTCCGCATTTCTATCTGACGATTGACTGCGAACTGGAAGCCCTGCTGGAAATGCGTGAAAAACTGAATGCGCGCGCACCCAGGGACGATGGCGCTTACAAGCTTAGCGTCAATGATTTCATCATTCGCGCCAGCGCGCTGGCGTTGAAACGGGTGCCGCAGGCGCATGCGTCCTGGACCGATGCGGGCCTGTTGCAACATAAATATGCCGATATCGGTGTGGCGGTTTCTATCGAGGGCGGGCTGATCACACCGATCATTCGTCATGCCGATGTCAAGGGGCTGGCGGAAATTTCCAACGCGATGCGCGATCTGGCCGAACGCGCGCGCGCGCGCAAGCTGAAGCCGTATGAATATGAAGGCGGTACATTTTCCATTTCCAATCTGGGCATGTTCGGTATCCGTGAATTTTCCGCCGTCATTAATCCGCCGCACAGCATGATTCTGGCGGTTGGCGCGGGCGAGCAGCGTCCGGTGGTGCGCAATGGCGCACTGGCCATCGCCACGCAGATGAGCTGCACGCTGTCCTGCGATCATCGTGTCGTCGATGGCGTGCTGGGCGCGCAATTTCTGAATGTGTTCAAGGGGTTTATCGAAAACCCCCTGACCATGCTGCTGTGAGGCTGCCGCATGGCTGAAAATTCCTTTGATGTGGCGGTGATCGGTTCCGGGCCTGGCGGCTATGTAGCGGCGATCAGGGCGGCGCAATTGGGGCTGTCGGTGGCAGTGATTGAGCGTGACCAGTTGGGCGGCATCTGCCTGAACTGGGGCTGTATTCCCACGAAGGCGCTGTTGCGTTCGGCGGAAGTCTATCATCTGGCGCAGCATCTGGACGCGTTTGGCCTGGCGGCGGACAATGTGCGTTTCGATGCCGCCAAAATCGTCAAGCGCAGCCGCGATGTGGCCACGCGCCTGAATGGCGGCGTCAAACATCTATTGAAGAAAAACAAGGTTACGGTGATCGAAGGCGCGGCGATGCTGGCGGGCAAAGGCAAAATCGCTGTTACTTTCAATGGCAAAACACAGGATGTGGCTGCAAAAAATATTATCCTGGCCACCGGCGCACGCGCGCGCCAGATGCCGGGGCTGGAATCAGATGGCAAACTGGTCTGGTCCTATCGCGAAGCGATGGTTCCTGCCGCCATTCCGCAGTCGCTGCTGATAGTAGGATCCGGCGCCATCGGCATTGAATTTGCCAGTTTCTACCGCACCATGGGCGCAGATGTGACGGTGGTCGAAATGCTGGACCGGGTGCTGCCGGTCGAAGATGCGGAAATTTCCGCGCTGGCCCGCAAGGCGTTTGAAAAACAGGGCATGAAAATTCATACCGGCGCCAGCGTGAAAAACCTGACTCGCGGCGCGGATTCCGTTACCGCCAGCCTGGATCTGGGCGGCGGCAAGATGCACGCGCTTACCGTTGCGCGCGTCATCATGGCGACAGGTATTGTTGGCAATGTGGAAAATCTTGGCCTCGAAGCCGCGGGGGTCAAGGTTGAAAAAAGCCATGTAGTGGTTAATGAATGGTGCGAAACCGGTATCCCTGGTATCTATGCCATCGGTGATCTGGCCGGGCCGCCCTGGCTGGCGCACAAGGCCAGTCATGAAGGCGTGATTTGCGCCGAACGCATTGCGGGCGTCAAAGGCCTGCATCCGCTGGATATTAAAAATATTCCGGGTTGCACTTATTGTATGCCTCAGGTGGCAAGCGTCGGCCTGAGCGAAGCCGCAGCCATTGCCGCAGGCCATGAGGTGCGCGTCGGCCGTTTCCCGTTTGCAGGCAATGGCAAGGCCATCGCGCTGGGCGACACCGAAGGGCTGGTGAAAACTGTTTTCGATGCCAAAACCGGCGAATTGCTGGGCGCGCATATGATCGGCGCGGAAGTTACCGAATTGATCCAGGGCTATTGCGTCGCCAAAAGCCTGGAAACCACCGAGGCCGAACTGATGCACACCATCTTCCCGCACCCCACCTTAAGCGAGATGATGCATGAAAGTGTTCTCGACGCCTATGGCAAGGTGATCCATTTTTAGGACTTGAGGGTGACGATATTGGATTGAATCGCCCCAAATCCGGTGTCACCCCGCACTTGTTGCGGGGTCCAGGGCCACATACTCAGGCTTTTCCTCGTGGCTCTTGGACCCCGGAATAAATCCGGGGTGACAGGCTGAAATTGTGGAATGGACCAAAGTAAACCCGTTCCTTTCAACAAGCAGGCGCCAGCGAATGAACTACAAAGCAAAATGTTGTTGTGAAGCATGTTCGGTCGTCATCACCGGCGCGCCCGTCATCAACGGGGTATGTCATTGTGATAACTGCAAACGGCGCACGGGTTCTGCATTCGTATGGTTCTGTTTTTTTCAAAACCAGGACGTAATGCCGGCGGAGGGACCGTTTGTGCAATACGCACTACCCGAATCCGGGAATCAAAAACGGCAATTCTGCTCCCTCTGTGGAACGACTTTGCTGTGGACGAACGATTATTTCAAGAATTTCACCGGCATCGCGGGCGGCGGTATTTTGGGGCCAGCACCGCCGCCCCCTGATCTCACAGTGAGCAATGCGAATAGATGCGCATGGCTATCGCTTCCCGATGATTGGCGGCAATCCTGGAGCCCGCCTGATGGCGCTTGAATCCGCATTAGGTTCCGCCAATACCACGCGGGCATCGTCGGCGCTGACGCTGCGTATGAAGATCGGCCGGATTGACTGGCCGCTGGTGGTGATGCTTGCCATGATTGCCTCTGTGGGGACGGGGGTGCTGTATTCGGCAGGACGCGGCTGGACGCCGTGGGCGCAAATGCATTTGCTCCGTTTTACTGCGGGCATTGTAATGATGCTGACGGTGGCGTTGATCGATATCCGCTATTGGCGGCAGCTGGCCTATCCGGTCTATGGCGCCGGCCTGGTATTGCTGATCTGGGTCGAGCTTGCCGGCGAGATCGGCATGGGCGCGCAGCGCTGGATTGATCTGGGGTTCCTGCAATTACAGCCCTCAGAAATCATGAAAATCGCGCTGGTGATGGTATATGCGCATTATTTTCATGGCATGAATCCCGGACGTATTTCCCATCCGGTGGCGTTAATTTTCCCATTTTTCCTGCTGGCGCTGCCGGTGGCGCTGGTGATGCGGCAACCCGATCTGGGCACGGCGCTGCTATTGCTGGCGGGTGCGGGAGGCCTGATGTTTCTGGCCGGGGTTTCCTGGAAATATTTTGCGCTTGCGCTTGCCCTGGTGACAGCGGCGCTGCCCATCGCCTGGAGTTTGCTGCATGATTATCAAAAAAACCGGGTGCTGACTTTCCTGAACCCGGAACAGGATCCGTTGGGGGCCGGCTATCATATCATGCAGTCAAAAATCGCCTTTGGTTCCGGCGGCGTGTTTGGCAAAGGCTATATGCAGGGCACCCAGAGCCATCTGGATTTTCTTCCCGAAATGCAAACCGATTTTATTTTTACCATGTTTGCAGAAGAGATGGGCCTTGCCGGTGCGCTGTTATTGCTGTGCCTGTTTGCTGCGGTGATCGGCTATGGCTATATCATCGCCATGCGGGTGCGCCACCAGTTTGGCAGGCTGATTGTGCTTGGCGTCATTCTGAATTTTTTTCTGTATGTATTTATCAATATGGCCATGGTGATGGGGCTGGTTCCTGTGGTGGGGGTGCCATTGCCCTTTGTTTCCTATGGCGGTACGGCTATGCTGACCCTGCTGTTTGGTTTCGGCCTGGTATTGAGCGCATCCGTGCATCGCGGGGTGCCGATCCCGGAAAAAACCGGTCTGATCTTTTGAAGGAGGCCAGTTTGCATGCATGATAATGCCACGCTCTGCGATTTTCTTAATGCGCTGCTGGAGGCCGAACGCGCCGGCGCAAAATCGGCAACTCAATTCCGGCGCGAATATGCGGGCGGCCCCGCCGAGGCGCTGATTGAACAGGTGCGGCACGATGAAGCCTGGTGCTGCGGCATGCTGGCGGGCTGGGTGACACGCCTTCACGGCACGCCTACGGAACGCACCGGGGAATTTCTGGAAAAGGTGCTTGCCAAACAGGGGCTGGAGGCGCGGCTGGGATTTCTTAACCGCGGCCAGGACTGGGTGGTGCGCAAACTCGAAGAAATGCTGCCCCAGCTCGCTGAGGGGGAATTACGCGCGGATCTGGCGCGCATGCTTGAACTGCATGTACAGAATATTCGCGAATGCGCGGCCTTCCTGGACAGCCGGAAACCCCCCATTCAGGCCCATAACACGCCACCGCACGGGTTATGATGGACAGCCCGCCCCGGCTTTGTTATACGCAGCCCTTGATCTCCAGGGGTGATTAGCTCAGTTGGTAGAGCAGCTGACTCTTAATCAGCGGGTCGCAGGTTCGAATCCTGCATCACCCACCATTCACGGGGCGTCATCATGGTGTAGTGTTCCCAGCCTCCTGATATCGCCGCGGCGGGATTGAAACCTGGAGGGTGCCGCTCTGAAGGGTTCCGGGATGATCGGTTATCTGCGCTGGCTTGCGCCTTTGTCAGTGATGTTGGTTTACACCCTGTTGCACTGGTTGCAGCCGCCGCTATTACAGGCAGCGCGCGCCGAGGTGTTTGATTATTACATGGCGCACTATCCGCGCCCCTATGACCCCAATCTTCCGGTTCGCATTATAGACATTGATGATGAATCGCTCGAGCGGCTCGGCCAATGGCCGTGGCCGCGTACCCGGACGGCGCGCCTGATCGACGCGCTGCGTAATGCGGGGGTGAAGGTCATTGCCTTTGATGTGGTGTTTGCCGATCCGGACAGAACTTCCCTGTCGCGCCTGTTGCCGGATCTGGCGGCCGATTTCGCTGCGAACGGTATAAGGTTTGACGCTGGCGGCATCCGTAATGCGCCGGATAATGACTTGATACTGGCTGAGACAGTGGCGAAAGGAAAAGTCGTCACCGGCTTCGCCTTTCTGGGTTCCCGGAACAGCACCCGGCCGCAGGCCAAGCCCACACTATTGATGAATGGCGGGGATGCGACGCAATATCTGATGCATTTTCCCGGCGTGTTGAAAACCCTGGATGCAATTGAAAACGCGGCGGCGGGCAATGGCGCATTTTCATCCGTTCCCGATCCGGACGGAATTATACGCCTGATGCCCCTGGCCTATACCATGGGGGGAGCGGTCTATCCTTCCCTTGCCGCCGAAGCGATGCGGATTTACAGCGGCGCCGATACGATGACGGTACGGGTGCGTGATGCGGGCCCTGTCATGCAGCTTTTGACCGGGCGGGGTGTCGCGGATATTCAAATAGGTGAATATACCATTCCAACCGACGCGAATGGGCGTATCCGTCTGTATGAAAGCGCCAGTACGCCATCGCGTTACCTGCCGGCATGGGAAGTTCTGGCCGGTGAGACGGACCCCGATGAACTGGCGGGCGCCATCGTCTTTGTCGGCACCAGCGCCATGGGCATGGGCGATATACGCGCGACGCCGCTGGAGAATGCCGTGCCCGGAGTCGAAGTGCATGCGCAAATCGCCGAACAGATTCTGACGAACGCCTATATTACGCAACCGGCCTGGGGTGACCGGCTGGAATTTGCGCTGTTCACAGTGTTTGCGGTGCTGATCTGCGCCGCCAGCTGGCGCAAACGCATCGGCTGGGCCATTGTGTTTCTGGCGGCGGGTGAGGCGTCCCTGTTTGGCGGCAGCATGGCGGCGTTCAGATATCAATCGCTGCTGATCGATCCGGTATTGCCAGGACTGGGGCTGGCCAGCGTGCTGGCGGCTGTGGCCGCGACCGGATATGCAGGCGCGGTACTCGAACGCCAAAGGGTGCGTTCCGCCTTTAACCGCTATCTGGCGCCCGCAGCCATCGACCGGCTGGTAAGTGACCCCAGCCAGTTAAGGTTGGGCGGCGAGATGCGCACCATGACCTTTATGTTTTCAGATATACGCGGTTTTACCTCTATTTCCGAAAGGCTGGAGCCGGAGCAACTGACCCGGTTCATCAATAATTTTCTATCCCCGATGACAAATGCCATTCTGGAAACCGGCGGCACCATTGATAAATATATGGGTGACTGCATCATGGCGTTCTGGAACGCCCCGCTGGATGATCCCGATCATGCGCAAAATGCCTGCCGTGCGGCGCTGAAAATGTTGCAGGCGCTGGATGCCCTGAATGCAGAACTGGATGCAACAATGCCGGGCATGAAACTGTCAATCGGCATCGGCATTAACAGCGGCCCATGCTGCGTGGGCAATCTCGGCTCGGAATATCGTTTTGATTATTCGGTGCTGGGAAATGACGTGAATATCGCCTCGCGTCTGGAAGGCCAATCCAAGGCCTATGCCGTGACCACTTTGGTGGGTGAGAATTCGCAATTGCTGGCGCCGAATTTTGCGATGCTGCGACTCGATCAGATCATGGTGAAGGGCAAGACCGTTCCGGTCACAGTATGGGGCCTGCTGGGCGATGAACTGCTGCAAAACGATCCCGCCTTTATGGATCTGTATCAAAAGCATGAACAGATGCTGGCGGCCTATCGCCAGCAAGTCTGGGACAGCGCGGCAACGCTGTGCGCGGCGCTGGCGCAAACCCCGATTGCAATGCGGCTTGGGCTTGCTGGGCTTTACCAGTTTTATGCAGAACGTATCGCTGCCTATGCGGCCACGCCGCCGGGTGCGATGTGGGATGGGGTTTATGTTGCGCTGAGTAAATAAGCCGGATTTCAGCGTTTTCCGAGAAAGCCGCCGAATGGGTTTGCGCCCAATCCCGGAAGGCCGGGAATCTGCGCCGCGGGCTGCTGCTGTTGTCCGCCCGCTGCGGATTGACAGACAGCATAGGTTGCCTTGTCGCCATTCATCTGACAGCGCATCAGAAGCGGCTGGATTTTTTCATGATTGCCTGTCTGCTGATATAACCGGATGGCTTCAGGAATAAAGCTGACCGGTGTGTCATAGCGGCGATTGGCTTCGTCAACAAAACTGGCCGCCACCGGCAGGCTGCCGGTTTTTATCGCATCGGCCGCGGCGTAGCGATAGCCCGCGATGGGCGGCGACGGGTTGCGCAAGATGGTGTCGATATGTGTGGCGGCATCCGGACGCCCCTGCCGGTTCGCGATCTCATACATGGTAAGCCTGGGATAGGTATGATTTGCCGTGGGGCCGCTTATACCTTCAAGGGCAAATTTTGCGGCCTGGTCAAGCTGTCCGGCTTCCATCAATTGCCGCGCCTTTGACGCCGACGCATAATTCGAAAATACCGGCATGCCGCGTTGCTGATTCCATTGCGCGGCGCCAAGTGCGGGACGGGGCGAAGATTTATAAAACGCGCCCAGATATTGAATCACATCCGCCTTGCGCGCGGCAACCGGCCGATGATCCTCGCCCTTATTGCCGGCCATCGCCGTAACAGCAGTGGGCGCCAGTCTTGCCATCATGCCGCCAATGCCGGCGGCGGAAGGCGCCGCCATCGCAGAAGCGGCCGCCCCCGCCATCGACATGGCATTGGCCTGCATCGAAGCCTGTACAAACTGATCTTTTGCCGCATCCCGTTTGGCAATTTTCTTTTCCCAGTCTTCCAGCCGGGCCATCATCGTGCCAATGGCGGCCTTGTTATATCCCGCCGCAATAAACAAATCCGCGCCAAGCAGGTCGGCCTCATCTTCCTGACCGGAGGTCCAGTTGGGGGCGATCACATTTTCGCTTACCGCATAAACCGCCTCGGCGATATTCATGGAGGTTTGCCCGTCAATCGCGGGCGCAGTGCCGGAAAACTGCTGTACCGCAGAATAAGCGCCCATCGCCATGCCGCCAACTTTCATCATGCCCTGCTGGGCTTTCAGAAAATCGTCTGACTTGTGATGGTTTTTTAGAACATGCGAGACTTCATGCGCCAGGACGGCGGCAATTTCGTCTTCGCTTTTCAGGTCACGCAGCAACCCCATGGGAAGAAAAATTCCGCCATCGGAGGCGGCGGCGGCGGCGAAATGTTCCTGAGGAATGACATAAACCCGGATCGCGCATCCAGGCAGCGGCGATACTTTCAACAGCCGGTCCTTGATCTGGTTCAGATAGGTCTCCAGTGCGGGGTCATTGACGATGCCATAGGCAACGCCATCAATGCTTTGACGCTGTGAACTGCTGGCGCCGGTGCCGCCACAGGGCTGGCCTGGCATGGCCTCGGTTCTGAATTTCTCAATCAGCGGGCGCTCCGGCAGTTTCGGCTTTGCATTTTTATCCGCCTTATCTGCTGCCCAGGCGGGCTGGACCAGCGCAATGCAGACCAGAACAATTTTTGCAATATTTTGCAGCGGCTTCATGTGTGTGCGCATCAGCAGCCATTCCCCAGGCCGCGAATGCCAAGCGGCACCGGCGTACCGCTGGCGACCTGTTCACCGCAGGTGCCGCTTGTCAGGCCGCCTTCATTGGTTTCAACCTGCAACGCATCGACCCAGTATTTTTTGCCATCAATCTTCACCAGCAACATGCCGTTCCCGCTGACGGCCTGCACCGGAAGCGGCAATGTGACGCCAGCGGCATCAAGCTGTGAAGCGGGTTCTGGAGATTGATCCGTGGCGAATAGATCCAGCGCCGGGACCGTAATCCCCACAATATCATAATTCGGCCGTTCAACCGCCTGGGCCGGCGGCACAGCGGATAAAACCAGCGTCAGTATGAAAAGCCCCAATATCTGGCGATGCATGTTTTTCATAATGCCCCCTCAAATTCCAGTACGTGTTTATCCTAAGCGGAAAACAGATTGGTGTTAATGTTATTTGGTCACGAAAATCGTTTTTTTTGCTTGTTAGGCCACAGGATTTAATTAATTATTAATAATTATAATTGTTTCCATTCACGGAATTTTCCATGGGCGATCAGCAATATTCAGAGACTGGCGCTTCCTGTTTTGTTTATATTTTAGGCAGTCACGGCGCTACCGGAGTGCGGACCTATGTCGGTTGGACGACAGATCTGGAGCGCCGGCTGGCTCAACATAATGCCGGAACCGGGGCGCGATCGACACGGGGCCGGGAATGGCGCGTGATATATTCTGAACGCGCAGAAGACCGCAGCAGCGCGCAATCGCGTGAATGGCGTCTGAAAAAGGACAGAGCGTTTCGCAAATCAATGGCCAGACATATAAATTGCGGTGATTGACGCAGTGCAGGCTGGTTCAGTCTAAAATCATCTCGCTGCGGAAAGACCGGTCTATCTCACCACAATCCGGGTATCAGGGCCGCACCGGCGCAAAATGGCCAGCAGATCGTTACGGGCCAGCGCAATGCACCCCGCAGTCGGCGCAAAATTTGTTTTGGCGATGTGCATGAAAATCGCGCTGCCCGCACCATCCATCACTGGCGCATCATTATATCCAAGCACGATGATAATGTCATAGAGCGGATCGGCGCGGCGCAGACGTTCCGCGCTGGCCTTAAAGGGAAAGCGCACCTGGTGATTATATTCGGGATGGCCGGGCGCATCGCACCAGCCGTCACGCGGGCCGATGGGGTTAAGATCCAGCGCGGTGATTGGCGCGGCCACGCGGTCTGCGCGGTACAGCACCCGGCGCAATTCAAATTCACCGGCTGGCGTTGCGCCATCGCCTTCGCGTTTATTGCGGGTGACGCCGCCGCGGCCAATGGCGCAGGGAAAGCTGTGGCCATCCGCGCGCAACAGGCCGTGTGAACGATTCCTGCGCGGGATGAGGCGGAGTTTCAAGCCGCCCTATAGGTCAAAATCACCGGCCAGGGCGGCCCGTGTCTGCGGCGTTAGCTGCGCCATATGGGCGTAATTTTCATGATCAAATCCCAGCAGCACTTTTTGCGCGGGATCGCGGAACAGGGCGATCTGCGCGGGCGTGAACGGGAAATGCAGAAAATGCACCGCGGATGTTTTGCCGTCTTCGCGGGTGCGGTCCTCGCCCGGTTCCGGCACGGCCATGATGCGTTGCTCGCCTACCTGCATGAATGTGGCGCGTTCAATATAGGAAAGCGTGCGCAGCACCCGTTCGCGGCGCACCGGGTCTTCGATTTCAAACATCAGTGTGCAGACAAGTTCCGATCCCTGCGGCACCAGCGGATTATAGGCGGCCAGTTCATCCTCGATCTGTTCTTCGCCGCCCTTTTCGATATGCAGCATTTCCTGAATCTGTTGCAGCATGGTGTCGTAATTTTCAAAATAAAATGTCGCCACCGGCCCCACCTCGACCCGGCGCTGCTGTTTCAGCGCCACCATTTCGGCGCGGCGCTGCTTGCGGATCGCGGCGTAATCCTGCGCGGACATCAGATCTTCGCGACGGATGCGGCGGGGTTTGCCTGTCATGATCATAATCCGTAGGCGCGCGCGATCAGTTCGATCGGGTGCTGCGCATGTTCGGGCAGTTTCGCCTCGCCAGGAACGGTTTCCATCATCTGAAGCAGATGTTTGGCCGCCAGCGGACATTCCGAAACCACATGGGCATTGGCCTGGCTGCGCGCCGCGGCGGCCACAGGCTTGCAGATCTTTTCGGCCGAGGGGCGGGTTTTCTTCATCACGCCAAACGTGCCGCCATGGCCCGAGCATCGCTCGATCACGTCCAGCCTGAGGCCGGGAATCTGGCGCAGCATTTCGGCCCCCTTGGCGCCCATATTCTGCGCGCGCGCATGACAGGCCAGATGCAGGCTGACGCCACCTTCGAGATTTTTCATGCCCGGCGCCATGCCCTGCTTTTTGGCGATATCAACAATATATTCGTCAATGTCAAAGGTCGCTTTGGCCAGCCGCGCAATTCCGGCATCCTCCGGCAGGATCAGCGGCCATTCGAATTTCAGCATCAGCCCGCAACTGGCGGTCAGGGTGATGATGTCATAGCCCTTGTCGATCCATTTCAGCAATTCGCGCGACACTTTGTGCGCCTGATCCGCGACCTTATCGATCTTGCCCTGTTCCAGAAACGGCATACCGCAACAGGCGGGATAGACCACTTCAGTCTCGACGCCATTTTTCGCCAGCACCTTGCGCGCCGCCAGGCCAATATCGGGATTATTGTAATTCACAAAACAGGTGGCGTAGAGCACAGCCTTGCGGCCATAGGCGGGCGCATCCCTGTTGACTTCCGGCGCGCCGGATTTCGCCGACATCACAAAGGTTTTGGAATTGAATTTCGGCAGTTCGGCCTTCGCATCAATGCCCGCCACCATTTCCATTATGGGCCGGGTCAGTTTATTGCCGGTGGCGGAGCCCCAATTGACGAGCTTTGCCACCGGGCGCGCCAGCGCACCATTGCGGTCCATCTCGGCCAGTTGCCCCGGCACAAATTCGGCTTTGCCCTGTTTCGCCTCGGCCGCGCGATAGCGCAGCATCAGATGCGGAAAATCCAGATTAAATTCATGCGGCGGCACATAGGGGCATTTTGTCATGAAGCACATGTCGCACAGTGTGCAGGCCTCGATGACGGGCGCAAAATCTTTGCTGTCCACGCTGTCCAGTTCGCCCGTTGGGCTTTCATCGACCAGATCGAACAGGCGGGGAAAGCTATCGCACAGATTGAAGCAGCGGCGGCAGCCATGACAGATGTCAAAAACCCGATGCAGTTCCGCATCGATCTTTTCCATGTCGTAAAAATCCGGATTGTTCCAGTCGAGCGGGTGCCGGATCGGCGCTTCGGTGCTGCCTTCTTTCATGGGATAAATCCACTCACATGTTGCGTGGCTCCCTCCCCCTGAAAGGGGGAGGGTTGGGGTGGGGGTCTAACGGCGTCAGCCTAATCGAAACCGGTTTTGATCCCCTTCCTAACCCTCCCCTTTTCAAGGGGAGGGGACCGCATCGGGTTTAGTCTAACCCTCAGCCGTCGAGGGTGTTCAACGCCTTGGTGAAGCGGCCTGCATGGGACTTTTCGGCCTTGGCGAGGGTTTCGAACCAGTCGGCGATTTCGGCAAAGCCTTCTTCGCGGGCGGTGCGCGCCATGCCGGGATACATGTCGGTATATTCATGGGTTTCACCGGCAACCGAGGCTTTCAGATTGTTGCTGGTGGAGCCGATGGGCAGGCCGGTGGCTGGATCGCCGACGGTTTCCATGAATTCCAGATGGCCGTGCGCATGACCGGTTTCGCCTTCGGCGGTGGAGCGGAACACCGCCGCCACATCATTATAGCCTTCGACATCGGCCTTTTGCGCGAAATACAGATAGCGGCGATTGGCCTGGCTTTCGCCGGCGAAGGCGGCCTTCAGATTATCGAGGGTTTTGCTTTTTCCGAGATTTGCCATGTTCTTCTCCCTGTTGAATGGCGCCCGATATCGGGCCTGAATAGTCATGTGAGCGATCGCCCGTTTACCATAGTGAATATAGCGGCGGCGGGCGGCAACGTCAATAGATTAGAATCATTTTAATTTAGGAAAATTGGAAGGGCCTGTAGCGCCAGGTGCGCGCGTCTAATCGCGGCCAGAAAGCCGGATAATGACATCGATGCGGGAAATTTTGGTCCCGCCCGGGGTTTCGGGCAGTCCGCGAATATCCACCTTTGCCCCATCAATATCGATCAGCGCATTGCGGTCTTCATAAAAGAAATGATGATGATCGGTGATATTCGTGTCGAAATAGGTGCAGGCGGAATTGACCACAACCTCGCGCAACAGACCCGCCGCCGTGAACTGATGCAGCGTATTATAGACAGTCGCCAGCGACACCTTCACCCCTGCGGCCTGGGCCTGTTCAAACAGCGATTCGGCGGTGACATGATGATCGCCCGGCTCAAACAGCAATTGCGCCAGCGCCAGCCGCTGCCGCGTCGGGCGCAGCCTGACCGCCTGTAGCCGCGCTAGCGCGCCAATCGTGGAAAGGGAACGGGTTTGTGCTTCCATACCCGAGAATATCGGCAGCCGGGCCGCATTTGTCTAGCCTCATATGCGCCGGGGATGCGATATTATGCGGATAGTCAAGCTGGTGGTGTGAATATGTCTGATTTTTCCCGCTCTGCGAAGTCCGGAAGTCCCGCCTGGCGTCTGTTTGTGCCGAAGCTCTACACGGTGCTGCGTGAGGGCTATCGCGCCAGAGATTTTCGCGGTGATGCGGTTGCGGGTCTGACGGTCGCTATTGTCGCGCTGCCGCTGGCCATGGCGCTGGCGATCGCATCCGGCACTACGCCGGACAAAGGCCTGGTCACCGCCGTTATTGCCGGATTTCTGATTTCGGCGCTGGGCGGCAGCCGGTTTCAGATCGGCGGCCCGACCGGCGCATTCGTGGTGGTGGTGTTCAATGTCATTCACGCGCATGGCTATGACGGGCTGGTGCTGGCCACATTAATGGCGGGCGCGATGCTGCTGGTCGCGGGCGTGGCGCGGTTTGGTGACTGGATCAAATATATTCCCGATCCGGTGGTGACGGGTTTTACGTCGGGTATTGCGGTGATTATTTTCTCCAGCCAGATCGGCGATCTGTTCGGGCTATCGCTGACCAGCGTTCCGGCGGATATCCTTCCCAAACTGACGGCGTTCTGGAATGCCAGCCATACGGTTAATCCGCTTGCAGTTGGCGTGGCGTTTGGCGCGCTTGGCGTGATTATTGTGCTGCGCCGCCTGGCCCCGAAACAGCCGGGATTTCTGATCGCCGTTATTGGCGCTTCGGTTCTGGTCTATCTGCTCAACCTGCCGGTGGATACGATTGGCTCACGCTTTGGCGGCATTCCCAACAGTTTGCCAACGCCGCATTTTCCTGAAGTTACGTTCGCACGGCTGCAGGAGCTTTTGCCCAGCGCCTTCACCATTGCGTTTCTGGCAGGCGTTGAAAGTCTGTTGTCGGCGATGGTGGCCGACGGCATGACCGGGCGGCGGCACCGTTCGAACTGTGAACTGGTGGCGCAGGGCGCCGCCAATATCGCCTCGGCGCTGTTTGGCGGCATGCCCGCGACCGGGGCCATCGCGCGCACCGCCACCAATATCCGTTCCGGCGCAAGATCGCCCGTCGCGGGGATGCTGCATGCGCTGTTTGTGCTGTTGTTCATGCTGTTTCTGTCGCCGCTGGCGGCGTTCATTCCGCTGGCGGCGCTGGCGGCGATTCTGGTCATCGTCGCCTGGAATATGAGTGAGATTGACAAGTTCCGCCATTTGATGCGCGCGCCATTTGGCGACCGGGTGGTGTTGTTGCTGACATTTGGCCTGACGGTGATGGTGGATCTCACTGTCGCGATTGAGGTCGGGGTCGTATTGGCCGCAATCCTGTTTATGCACCGCATGTCACAGACGCAATCTGCGGAATCCGGCGTTTCCCTATGGCAGCATGATGAGGATGATTTCATTCGCCCGCCCAATGGCGGTTATACCCAGCGCGATGCCCTGCCCAAAGGGGTGGAAGTGTTTCGTCTGCGCGGGCCGCTGTTTTTTGGCAATGCAGGGCGGTTGGGGGACGTGCTTGACGCCATTACCGGTCCCTGGCCAAGGATATTTATCCTGGCGATGCGTGACATGCCGATGATCGATGCGACGGGGGTTGGCGCGCTGGAGGAGTTTCTGCAACGCTGTCTGGCGCATGGGACTGAAATCATCATCTGCGGCGTTCAGCCGCAGCCGCAGAAGGTGCTGAACCAGATGGCTTTTGGCAAAAATATACCGGATTTGCGGTTTACCGGCGATTATCAGGCGGCCCTCGCCATGGCTAAGGCCCGCCAATAGCGCCAAACCGCTTTCGCGGATTGTTACGATATGTTACGCCAGATCGCGAAAAAGGGATTCTGCTTACAGGGTATGACACATGCCGAATAAACCGGCGAAACTGGGTTATGAAGATCTGCTGCGCTGCGGCCATGGCCAGATGTTTGGCCCGGGCAATGCGCAATTGCCGCTGCCGCCCATGTTAATGTTCGACCGCATCACCCATATTTCGGAAACGGGCGGCGCGCATGGCAAGGGCGAGATTGTGGCCGAACTGGATATTCGCCCGGATTTATGGTTTTTCGCCTGTCATTTTGAGGGCGATCCGGTGATGCCGGGCTGTCTCGGGCTTGATGCGCTATGGCAGTTGACGGGGTTTTTCCTGGGCTGGCTGGGCGCAGCGGGCCGGGGCCGCGCCCTGGGGGTCGGCGAGGTAAAGCTGATGGATATGGTCGAACCACGGCACAAGCTGTTAACCTACCGGCTGGATCTGAAGCGGGTGATCAACCGCCGCCTGGTTATGGGGGTTGCCGATGGCAGCATCAGCGTGGATGGCAATGAAACCTGCCGCGCCATGGATTTGAAGGTAGGCCTGTTCAAGTCAGGCGAAACGCCGCAATGAGCGGAAGGAGAGCGGAATGAGACGTGTCGTGGTTACCGGCATGGGCATTGTTTCCAGCATCGGCAATAATACGCAACAGGTGCTGGCCAGCCTGCGCGAAGGCCGTTCGGGCATCGAATTTGTCGAAACCTATCGCGATATGGGCTTTCGCAGCCATGTGGCGGGGACGCTGAAAATTGATCTGGAGGAGGCGGTGGACCGCAAGCTGAAACGCTTTATGGGCGATGCGGCGGCCTATGCCTGGATTTCCATGGATCAGGCGATCCGCGATGCGGGGCTGAGCCCGGCGGAAGTTTCCAATGTGCGCACAGGAATTATTGTGGGTTCCGGCGGGCCATCGACGCATAATATTCTGCTGGCCTGCGATACGGCGCGCGAAAAGGGGCCGAAAAAGGTTGGCCCGTTCATGGTGCCGCGCAATATGTCGAGCAGCACATCGGCCAATCTCGCCACCGCGTTTCAGATCAAGGGGCTGAACTACACCATCTCATCCGCCTGTTCGACCAGCGCGCATTGCATCGGCGCCGCAGCGGAACAAATTCAATATGGCAAACAGGATGTCATGTTCGCAGGCGGCGGCGAGGAGCTGGACTGGACGCTGACCGTGCTGTTCGACGCCATGGGGGCGCTGTCCAGCAAATATAATGACACGCCAACAAAGGCCTCGCGCGCCTATGACGCCAATCGTGACGGGTTCGTGATATCGGGCGGCGGCGGCTGCCTGGTGCTGGAAGAGCTGGAACATGCCAGGGCGCGCGGTGCGAAAATTTATGGCGAACTCACCGGCTATGGCGCGACATCGGATGGCGTGGATATGGTTGCGCCATCGGGCGAGGGCGCGGTGCGCTGTATGCGCATGGCGATGGCGGGGTTGCCGGGGCCGGTCGATTATATCAATGCGCATGGCACCTCAACGCCGGTTGGCGACACCAAGGAGCTGGAGGCGATCCGCACCGTGTTCGGCGATAAAATTCCGCCGATCAATTCCACCAAATCGCTGACCGGCCACAGCCAGGGCGCAACCGGCGTGCATGAGGCGATCTATTCCCTGCTGATGCTGAACAACCAGTTTGTCTGCGTGTCCGCCAATATAGAGAATATGGACCCGGAAGCGGCGGGAATGCCTATTGTCCGTGAACGGATTGATAATGCGAAACTGAACACCGTGCTGTCCAACAGTTTTGGCTTTGGCGGCACCAATGCCTGCCTGGCTTTTTCGCGTCTTGCCTAAAATCATGCAAATTTCATCGGGGAGCGCTTGAGAATGACCGGGACGGGCAAACTGATGGCGGGCAAGCGCGGCCTGGTGATGGGGATCGCCAATGATCATTCCATCGCCTGGGGCATCGCCAAAATGCTGGGCGAACATGGCGCGGAAATGGGGTTTACCTATCAGAACGAGGCGTTTGGAAAACGGCTTCAGCCGCTGGCCGATTCGGTTGGCTCCAGCCTGATGGTGCCGTGCGATGTGTCAGACCGCGACAGTATGGATAATGTTTTCGCCATGCTGGCAACCGTCTGGGGACAGATTGATTTTGTTGTGCACGCGCTGGCCTATTCCGACAAGGAGGAACTCAAGGGCCGGTTTCTGGATACGACGCGCGAAAATTTTCTGAACACCATGGATATTTCCTGTTTTTCATTAAACGAGGTCGCGCGGCGCGCTGCGCCCTTGATGAAAAATGGCGGCGCGATCCTTACTTTGACCTATATGGGCGCGGTCAAGGTCATGCCGGACTATAATGTCATGGGCGTCGCCAAAGCGGCGCTGGAGGCCAGCGTGCGCTATCTTGCCGCCGATCTGGGGCCGCAGGGCGTCCGGGTGAATGCGATTTCGGCGGGGCCGATGCGCACTCTGGCGGGTTCGGCCATTGGTTCGGCGCGTTATGTCTACCGCACCGCGCGCGAACATGCGCCGCTGCGCAGAAATGTTGATCTGGATAATCTGGGCGGCGCGGGCCTGTATCTGCTCAGCGATCTGTCTGCGGGCACCACCGGCGAAATTCATTATGTCGATGCCGGCTATAATATTATCGGCATGCCGCACCCGGATATGCTGAATGGTTCGCGTACGGAAGATTAAGCACCACTATGCCAACACATCATTCACGCCTGCTTATTATCGGTTCCGGCCCCGCTGGTTACACAGCGGCCATTTATGGCGCGCGCGCGATGCTGGAACCCATTCTGGTGACGGGTATCGACCAGGGCGGGCAGTTGACCATCACCACGGATGTCGAAAATTATCCGGGCTTTGCCGATGTCATTCAGGGGCCCTGGCTGATGGAGCAGATGCGCGATCAGGCGGCGCATGTGGGCACGCGCCTGATCAATGATTATATTACCAGCGTGGATTTTTCGCGCCGTCCCTTTACATGCGCGGGCGATAGCGGCGATACGTATACGGCGGACGCGGTAATTGTGGCGACGGGCGCGCAGGCGCGCTGGCTGGGCCTGCCCACCGAGGAACGCTTCAAGGGGTTTGGGGTTTCGGCCTGCGCCACCTGTGACGGGTTTTTCTATCGCGGGAAGGAAGTGCTGGTGGTCGGCGGCGGCAATACGGCGGTGGAAGAGGCGCTGTTCCTGACCAATTTCGCCAGCAAGGTGACGCTGGTGCACCGCCGTGACACGCTGCGTTCGGAAAAAATCCTGCAAAACCGGCTGTTCGCCAATTCCAAGGTCAGCGTCATTTGGGATCACGCCATAGATGAAATTCTGGGTACGGAAAATCCGCTGGGCGTGACCGGCGCGCGGTTGCGAAATGTCAAAACCGGCGTCACACAGGATGTGGCGGCGCATGGCGTGTTCATCGCCATCGGCCATAGCCCATCCACCGCTATCTTCAAAGGCGTGCTGCCGATGGATAAAGACGGCTATCTGCTCAAAGCCGCCGATTCCACCGCCACGGAAATTTCCGGCGTGTTTGCGGCGGGTGATGTCACCGACAAAATCTTCCGCCAGGCGGTGACGGCGGCAGGTCAGGGCTGCATGGCGGCGCTGGAGGCGGAAAAATTTCTCGCCGGGCATTAGGGCGGTCATGAATTTGAGATAGGTTGGTGATATGCTTCCAGTGCGCACCAGATAACGGAGGCGAAAGCTATGGATAACGCCAAAGAGACGGCGAAACAGCTCATAGACCAATTGCCGGATGGTGCATCTCTGAATGACATCATGTATGAGCTGTATGTTAAGCAAAAAATTGAAAAGGGGATGCAGGCATCCCGCGATGGTGACATAACGCCGCACAGCGAGGTGAAAGCCCGCTATTCATCCAATGCAGGTTAACTGGACCCGCCCCTCGCTTGAGGATCTTGACGGCATATTTGAATTCATAGCCAGGGACTCTCAATTTTACGCGCATTTACGCGCAGAACTTTGTGCAGCAGATTATGCATGCTGTTGACAGGCTTGAGGTGTATCCAAAGAGCGGACGCAAAATACCCGAAGCAAGCGGCGAGGAGTTGCGCGAAATTATCTTTCAGGGATATCGCATCATGTATTGGATTGTTGATGCGGAACGTATTGACATTATCGCTGTGGTGCATGGCAGCCGTGATATGAGCAACCCTCGCAATCGACCTTGGGAAATATTGTGATGGATATGCTTATCCATGAAGCGTGGGACGCGCTAAATGCGCGATAGATTAACGTTTTATAAGGGACAGTATATATTTAATTTCGCTGCTTGCCTTGCATCGGCGACGTTAAATATATACTGTCCCCGATAAGATCCCGATAAAGGCTGGAGCATGGATGGCGCGTCTGTCACGGTTGGTGGTTCCCGGTGTGCCGCATCACATCACCCAGCGCGGCAATCGCGGCCTGCCGGTATTTTTTTCCGAGGCTGACTATCAGACCTACAAGGCGCTGCTGGCAGAGTGGTGCGCAAAGGCGGGCACTGAGGTCTGGGCCTATTGCCTGATGCCCGATCATGTGCATCTGATCCTGACGCCGTCACACGAAGACGGGCTGCGTGCGGCGCTTGGTGAGACGCATCGGCGCTATACCAGCCAGGTGAATGCGCGCGAGGGCTGGCATGGTCATTTGTGGCAGGGCCGCTTTTCGTCCTTTCCCATGGATGAGGCGCATGTGATGGCGTGCGCGCATTATATTGAGGTCAATCCTGTGCGTGCCAAACTGGTAAAGCGTCCGGGCGACTGGGCCTGGTCGAGCGCAGCAGCGCATCTGTCGGGCAGGGATGACGCGCTGGTAAAGCTTGCGCCGCTGCTGGACAGGGCCGCTGACTGGGAGAGTTTTCTGGCCGGCGCACCGGACGAAGCAGTCAATGCGCGCATCCGCAGCCATCAACGCACGGGCCATCCGCTGGGCAGCGCGGCGTTTCTGGACCAGATCAGTGCGCGTCTCGGCAGAAATGTCAGACCGGCCGCCCGTGGCCGTCCCGCGCGCGTAAAACCCTGAAATCAGCGCTAGCCTTCCCCCCGCCGGCGCAAGCCATCCAGGGCCCGTCAGGGCGAAGCATGGTCGGAGTGAGAGGAATTGAACCTCCGGCCCCTACGTCCCGAACGTAGTGCTCTACCAGGCTGAGCTACACTCCGATGTGCGCTGTGAGTTGCGGGTTATAGCGCTTGCGCGAGGGGCCCGCAACCCCGCCCGCCATTAATGTGCGCGGCTGATACAGAAATCGACAATACCGACAAGGCAGGTCTTTTCAATGGAATCCGGGAAAATAGCCAGGGCGTCGCGGGCCATATCGCCATAATGGCGGGCGCGCTCAATCGTATCCGTTAAAGCGCCGTGGCGCTGCATAAGGGCCAGGGCCTTGGCCAGATCATCCGCTTCCTGCTGGCCATCCAGCATGACCCGGCGCCAGAAGGCGCGCTCTATGTCATTGCCACGCCGGAACGACAATACGACGGGTAAAGTGATTTTGCCTTCCCGGAAATCATCGCCCACAGTCTTGCCAAAGCTGGCCTGCCTGGCTGCGTAATCCAGCGCGTCATCTACAAGCTGAAAGGCGATGCCCAGATTTTTACCATAGGATTCCAGCGCCTCTTCCTCTATTGCGGGCCGTCCGGCGATCACGGCGGCGGTCTGGCAGGCGGCGGCGAACAATGTCGCGGTCTTGGCGGTAATGATGCGCAGATAAGTGTCTTCGGTGGTGGCGATATCGCTGGCGCGCTCCAGTTGCAGCACCTCGCCTTCTACAATCACACCTGCCGCACTGGACAGAATTTCCAGAATGCGCAGAGAACCAATCTCGACCATTAGCTGAAAAGCCCGGCTAAGCAGGAAGTCCCCTACCAGCACGCTGGCCTGATTGCCCCAGATAGCATTGGCGGTGGATAACCCCCGGCGCAGGCCGCTTTCATCCACCACATCATCATGCAGCAAAGTGGCGGTATGCAGAAATTCCACGCTGGCGGCCAGCCGCACATTGTCCTCGCCGTGATAGCCGCACATGCGGATCGCAGCCAGGGTCAGCATCGGGCGCAGCCTTTTGCCGCCGGATTTGATCAGATGCCCGGCAAGATCGGGGATCATCCGCACATGGCTTTGCATCCTGTTGAGAATGAAATCATTGGTGCGCGCCATTTCGTCCGCGACCAGCTCGCGCAGGGCGGAAAACGCATTTTCCCCGCCTGAATCCTCACTGTCGAATGGAACGACGACTCCCAAGAAATTTCTCCTGATAAAGGGCGGGCGCAGTGGCACTGTCTAACAGAGTTTGCCCGGCTATAGAAGAGGGTGCGAAATAAGTTTATGGTTCCGGACGAAATGATTGCGGAATACAGAAATGGCCGGTCAGGCTGAGAATGACATAACCGATGATGCCCTGTTGGGCGGGCGTTTGCAGATTCTGCAACCCGCAATGGGCCACCGGGCCGGGATAGACGGGGTGCTTTTGGCGGCTGCGGTTCCGGCAAAATCGGGCGAATTGGCGCTGGAAGGAGGCGCGGGCGTTGGAACGGCCAGTCTGTGCCTGGCCCGGCGTGTGCCGGGTGTTTCTGTCGATGCGCTTGAAATCGACCCGATACTGGCTGATCTGGCGCGGCAAAATGCCGCCCGCAACATGCTGGGCGATGCGATCGAGGTCTATTGCGGCTCCATCTCCGCACCGCCATACCGGCTTGGCGCCAATAGCTATCATCATGTGTTGATGAACCCGCCCTTTGATGCGGCGGGCACAGGCAGCCCTTCGCCCCATCAGGGCAGGGCCAGCGCCCATATTGAAGGCGGCGCCGCCTTGCGCGACTGGATCAAATTTGCGGTCACCATGGCGCGGCCAGGGGGCTGTATCATCCTGATCCACCGGGCGGACCGGCTGGACGATATTCTGGCAGCATTCAAGGGCCGGGCCGGGGGCTGCGAAATTTTCCCGCTCTGGCCGGGTTTTGGTAAACCGGCCAAACGCATCATTATCCGCGCCTATAAGGGCAATGACGGCCCCTTATGCCTGTTGCAGGGGCTGGTTCTGCATGAACCGGGCCGGAAATATACCGAGGCCGCCGAACAGGCGCTCCGCCATGCGGGCGCACTTGATTTTAAAGACAATCATAAATAGTAACGGCGCAGTGTTTGCTTTAGTTTGCGCCGCTACACAGTATCATCTCCAAGCCGGAACCCTGTATGTCCTCAGCCTCAAAAAGTGCGCACGGCCCCGCTCTGCCGTTTCAGGATATTATTCTCACGCTGCAACGCTATTGGAGTGAACAAGGCTGCGTTATCCTGCAACCCTATGACATGGAAGTGGGGGCGGGCACTTCGCATCCGGCGACCACATTGCGCGCGCTGGGATCAAAGCCGTGGAAAGCGGCCTATGTGCAGCCGTCACGCCGTCCAAAGGATGGCCGCTATGGCGAAAATCCCAACCGGTTGCAGCATTATTATCAGTTTCAGGTGATCCTGAAACCTTCGCCACTGGACATTCAGGATCTGTATCTGCAAAGCCTCTATGCCATCGGCATTGACGCTGCGCTGCACGATATCCGTTTTGTTGAGGATGATTGGGAAAACCCGACGCTGGGCGCCTGGGGGCTGGGCTGGGAAGTCTGGTGCGACGGCATGGAAGTCAGCCAGTTCACCTATTTCCAGCAGGTCGGCGGTTATGATTGCAGGCCGGTTTCGGGCGAACTGACCTATGGGCTGGAGCGGCTGGCGCAATATGTTCAGGGTAAGGACAGTGTTTACGATCTGGACTTCAACGGGCAGGGCGTAAAATATGGCGATGTGTTTTTGCAGGCGGAGCAGGAATTTTCCGCCTATAATTTTGAACATGCCGATACGGAAATTCTGCTGCGCCATTTCGCCGACGCCGAAAAGGAATGCGCCGCGTTACTGCGCCATAAGCTGACGCTGCCGGCTTATGACCAGATGCTGAAATGCAGTCATATGTTCAATCTGCTCGATGCGCGCGGCGTGATCAGCGTTACCGAACGCGCCGCCTATATTGGCCGGGTGCGGGCCTTGTCAAAGGGGTGCGCCGGTTCCTGGCTGAAAAGTCAGGGCGAAGCGGTGGAGGAATAGCCGTGGCGCAACTGTTACTCGAACTGTTTTCGGAAGAAATTCCTGCGCGGATGCAGGCCCGCGCCGCGGAAGATTTACAGCGCCTTGTATCGGACGGGCTGAAGGCGGCAGGATTGCCCTTTGACGCGGCGAAATGTTTTGTCACGCCGCGCCGCCTGTGCCTGGTGGCGGATGGTTTGCCATTGACCCAGCCTGACCGCGAAGAAGAACGCAAGGGCCCGCGCGTGGATGCGCCGGAAAAGGCGGTGCAGGGCTTTCTATCGTCCACCGGGATGCGGCTTGATCAATTGCAGAAGCGCGACACCGGCAAGGGCGAATTTTATTTCGCCGTCACCGCCAGCAAAGGGCAGCCCTCGGCAACACTTATTCCCGGCATCATTGAAAAAACCGTGCGCGAATTTCCCTGGCCCAAAAGTATGCGCTGGGGCGCGGGCGGGCTGCGCTGGGTGCGGCCGTTGCATTCGTTACTGTGCCTGTTTGATGGCGCGCCATTGACGTTTGAAATTGACGGGGTGCGGGCGGGCGATACCACGCGCGGGCATCGCTTCATGGCGCCCGATACTATCCGGGTGCGGAATTTTGATGACTATCGCGCGGCGCTGGAAAAGGCGTTTGTGTGTCTTGATGCGGCGGATCGAAAGGCGCGCATTCTGCAACAGGCCACGGCGCTGGCGGCCGCCGATGGGCTGGAGCTTATTCCCGATGAGGCGCTGCTGGATGAGGTGGCGGGCCTGAATGAATGGCCAACCGCGCTGCTGGGGAAATTTGACGAGGCGTTTCTGGAAGTGCCGCCGGAGGTGCTGCGCACCGCCATGCGCACGCATCAGAAATATTTTTCGCTGCGCGGCAAAGACGGAAAATTTGCGCCGCGATTTATTGTGGTGGCCAATCTGCTGGCCGCCGACGGGGGAACGAAAATCACCGAAGGCAATCAGCGCGTGCTGGCCGCGCGCCTGTCGGACGCAAAATTCTTCTGGGATCAGGATTGCAGGGAAACGCTGGAGAAACGCCTCGAAGGTCTGAAAGACATGGTGTTCCATGCGCGCCTTGGCAGTGTGCGCGAAAAAGTGGACCGCAATGCGGCGCTGGCCGGAATGCTGACCCAATTTATTCCGGGTGCGGACAAAGCCCATGCGGAGCGCGCGGCGAAACTCGCCAAATGCGATCTGGTGACGCAGATGGTAGGAGAATTTCCGGAATTGCAGGGCATTATGGGGCGTTATTATGCGCTGGCGGATGGCGAACGCGCAGAGGTGGCGCAGGCCATCCGCGATCATTATTCGCCAGCCGGGCCGTCGGACGCCTGTCCTTCTGCGCCGTTATCCATTGCCGTTGCGATGGCCGACAAGATTGATACGCTGTTGCAATTCTGGGGAATTGACGAAAAGCCCACAGGGTCGAAGGACCCCTATGCGCTGCGCCGCGCGGCGCTTGGGGTGATCCGGATGATTCTGGAAAATGGATTGCGCCTGAATCTTGCGCCATTATTTGGCGCGCAGGCGGACGATCTCCTCGCCTTCTTCGCCGACCGGCTGAAGGTGCATTTGCGAGAAAAGGGGATGCGGCACGATCTGGTTGATGCGGTGTTTGCGCTGGGCGGCCAGGATGATCTGGTGCTGCTGGTGGCGCGCGCAGATGCGCTGGATGTGTTTGTGCGCTCCGATGACGGGGCCAATCTGCTGGCGGCTTATAAGCGGGCGGTGAATATTCTGCGTATCGAGGAAAAGCGCGACGCCAATAGCTATAACCGCCATGCCGATCCGGCGGCCTTCCGCCAGGAAGAAGAGCGCGCGCTGTTTGACCGGATTTCGGAAGCGGCGGCAGAGGCCGATGACGCGGTCAGGCGTGAGGATTTCACCGCCGCCATGTCAGCAATGGCGCGGCTGCGCGCCCCGGTTGACGCATTTTTTGACAAGGTTACGGTGAATGCGGATGATGCGGAACTGCGTGTTAACCGGCTGCTGCTATTGTCCCAGATACGCAGTACATTGGAATCAGTGGCGGATTTTTCAAAGATAGAAGGGTAACCCATGTCCACAAAAACCGACGTGCCGGTAAAATGGGTGTACACATTCGGCGCTGGCAAGGCCGAGGGCGCGGCGAAGTTGCGCAATCTGCTGGGCGGCAAAGGCGCCAATCTGGCGGAGATGAGCAGCCTGGGGCTGCCAGTGCCGCCGGGCTTCACGCTGACGACCGAAGTCTGCACCGCATTTTACGATAATCAGAAAAAATATCCCGATGGGCTGGATGCGCAGGTCCGGGCGGCGCTGGCCCAGATCGAGGCCCATGTGGGGCGGCGCTTTGGCGATGCGGCCAGCCCGCTATTGCTGTCGATCCGGTCGGGCGCACGCGCCTCGATGCCGGGCATGATGGATACGGTGTTGAATCTGGGGCTGAATGACGAAACGGCGGCCGGCCTGGCGGCGGAATCGGGTGATGTGCGCTTTGCCTATGACAGTTACCGCCGCTTTATTCAGATGTATTGCGATGTCGTGCTGGGGGTGGATCATTATCTGTTTGAGGATGCGCTGGACGAGCATAAAAACGGGCTGGGCGTAACCCAGGATATTGATCTGGGTGCGGAAGACTGGCGTGAACTGGTAGAGACCTACAAGGAAATCGTGCAGCGTGAACTGGATGCGCCCTTTCCCCAGGATGTGCATGCGCAATTATGGGGCGCCATCGGCGCCGTGTTCGGTTCGTGGGATTCCGCGCGCGCAAAAACCTATCGCCGCATTCATTCCATTCCCGATGAATGGGGCACGGCGGTCAATGTGCAGGCCATGGTGTTCGGCAATATGGGAGAGGATAGCGCAACCGGCGTCGCTTTTACCCGCAATCCATCGACCGGTGAGAATGAATTTTACGGCGAATATCTGATCAATGCGCAGGGCGAGGATGTGGTGGCTGGCATTCGCACGCCGCAATATCTGACCCGCGCCGCGCGCGAACGCGCCACGGACACCAAGCCTTCGCTGGAAGAAACCATGCCTGTGGTGTATCGTGAACTATGCGATATTTACCGCAGGCTGGAAGCGCATTACCGCGACATGCAGGATATCGAATTCACGGTCGAAAAAGGCCGGCTGTGGATGCTGCAAACCCGCGCGGGAAAACGCACCACCAAGGCGGCACTGAAAATCGCCGTGGATATGGCGCGCGAAGGGCTGATTGACCAGCGTGAGGCGGTGGCGCGCATTGACCCGGCATCGCTTGATCAATTGCTGCATCCAAGCCTGGACCCGGCCGCACCGCGCAAGGTGCTGACCAAGGGTCTGCCCGCATCTCCGGGGGCCGCCACCGGCGAGGTGGTGTTCACACCGGAAAAGGCCGAGCAACGCGCCGCCCTTGGTCAATCAGTTATCCTTGTACGGACGGAAACCAGCCCGGAAGATATTCATGGCATGCATGTGGCGGCGGGCATTCTGACCAGCCGCGGCGGCATGACCAGCCATGCCGCAGTGGTGGCGCGCGGCATGGGGCGGCCCTGTGTGTCGGGCGCGGGCGCGGTGCGTATTGATTACAAGGCCGGCATTTTCATGGTGGAAGGCGAAACCGTGCGCGAAGGCGATATGATCACGCTCGACGGCAGCACAGGTGAAGTTATCCTGGGAACGGTGCCGACGGTGCAGCCGGAAATGAGCGGTGATTTCGGCGAACTGATGGGCTGGGCCGATACGATCCGCCGTCTGAAAGTGCGCGCTAATGCGGAAACCCCGGAAGATGCGCGCACCGCGCGGCGTTTTGGCGCAGAGGGCATTGGCCTGTGCCGTACCGAGCATATGTTTTTCAACGCCGATCGCATCATTGCGGTGCGTGAGATGATCCTGGCCGGTGATGAGGCCGGACGCCGCGCCGCGCTGGCGAAAATTCTGCCGATGCAGCGGGATGATTTTACGGCGCTGTTTGAAATCATGTCGGGGCTGCCGGTGACGATCCGCCTGCTTGACCCGCCGCTGCATGAATTTCTGCCCAAAAGCGAAATTGAATTTGCGCAGGTGGCGGCAGCGCTGAAATGCGATGTGCAAAAGGTGCATGCCAGGGCGCATGAGCTGGAAGAAAGCAATCCCATGCTGGGCCACCGCGGCGCGCGGCTGGGTGTTTCCTATCCGGAAATTTATGAAATGCAGGCCCGCGCCATTTTTGAAGCCGCGATCGCAGCAGAAAAATCCACTGGCACGGCCGTGCATCCCGAAATCATGGTGCCGCTGATTGCGACCGGCAAGGAATTGTCGCTTTTGAAATCGCGCATTGTTGGCATTGCCGATGCAGTAGCGAAGGAAACCGGCGCCCAACTGATCTATCAGATCGGCACCATGATCGAATTGCCGCGCGCAGCGCTTCGCGCCGGTGAAATTGCGGCGGAGGCGGAATTTTTCAGCTTCGGCACCAATGATCTGACCCAGACCACCTATGGCATCAGCCGCGATGATTCCGGAAGTTTCCTGAAAGATTATCTGAAGGCGGGAATTTTTACCCAGGACCCGTTTGTCAGCCTGGATCAGGAAGGTGTGGGCGAGCTTGTGCAGATTGCCGTAAAACGCGGCCGGGCTGCGCGCGCCAATTTGAAGCTTGGCATATGCGGTGAACATGGCGGCGATCCGGCATCGGTGCAATTCTGTCATGCCATTGGCCTGGATTATGTGTCCTGTTCGCCGTTCCGGGTGCCCATTGCGCGGCTGGCGGCAGCCCATGCGGTGCTGGCGGTGCAGCAGGAAGATGGCTGAGCGTGTTATACCGTGAAGCCGGACATTCCATCGTTCATTGAATTACGCAGCGGCGGCAAGGCCGTCATGGCGCGCGCGCTGGCGGCGGTTGAACAGACTATGGAGGATCCGGCGGTGCTGGCGCTGCTGGATGCGGCCGCAAATGCGGCGCGCGCCCATGTGATTGGGCTGACAGGCCCGCCCGGCGTCGGCAAATCCACACTTATCAATGCGTTGCTGAAAATCTGGCGGCGCCAGGGGCGCACGGTTGGCGTCATTGCGGTTGATCCGACATCGCGCAAAACCGGCGGGGCGCTTTTGGGGGATCGCACGCGGCTGTCAACAGATCCGGAAGATGCCGGCGTCTTTGTGCGCTCCATGGCGGCGCGCGAGCGGCTGGGCGGGCTGGCGGCGCTGACATTGCCTGCGATGATTTTGATGCGCGCCGTCTATGATGTGGTGCTGATCGAAACGGTCGGCATCGGCCAGTCGGAAACCGATGTCGCGGATGTTTCCGACACGGTGATTTTCTGCATTCAGCCCGCATCCGGCGACAGCCTGCAATTCATGAAGGCCGGCATCATGGAAGTTCCGCATATTGCCGTGGTGACGAAATCCGATATGAGCGCCGCCGCGCGCCGCGCCAGGACGGATGTGGAGGGCGCGCTGGGGCTTTCGGAAATTGGCCCCGGCCAATGGATGGCGCCGGTATTGCTGCTAAGCGCGGCGCGCCAGGATGGGATAGATGAACTGGTGGGCGAAATTGACCGGCACCGGGAATGGCTTGCGCAAACCGGAGAGGGCGCACGCATCCGCACCCGTCAGACGCGGCAATGGCTTGCAGAGATGGTGCGCGAACAGTTCGGCCAGCGCGGGCTGGCGCGGGTGCATGCAGGCATGAGCGCCATACTGGATCAGGGCGCACAGGCGTCTCCATTTTCCAGCGCTTCGCAAATTATGGAAATGCTAAATTATTAGATCGACCCTATTCGGATCAGATGGCTTAGCCAACGGCTAATCCATCTGATCCGAATAGGGTCTGGCGCCGGTCAGTCATTGATCCGGTGATAGTGTTTGTACCATTCCACGAAACGCGGAATGCCCGCATCAATGCTGGTGCTGGGTACAAATCCGTGGTCACGCTGAATGGCGGTGATATCGGCATAGGTTTCCGCCACATCGCCCGGCTGCATCGGCTCGAAATTTAATCTGGCCTTGCGGCCCAGCGCCTTTTCCAGCACCTCAATCATATAAGTCAGCTTTTCAGCGCGGTGATTGCCGATATTGTAAATGCGGTGCGGCGCGGCGTTTCCATCATCTGCCGGGGGGCTGTCCAGACAGGCAATAACGCCTGAGACAATGTCGTCTATAAAAGTAAAATCGCGCTTCATATTGCCATGGTTGAACACCCGGATGGGCTTGCCCGCCAATATGGCCTCGGTGAATATCCAAAGCGCCATATCCGGCCTGCCCCAGGGTCCATATACGGTAAAAAACCGCAGGCCGGTCTGTGGCAGCCTGTACAGATGCGAATAAGTATGGCTCATCAATTCGCAGGATTTTTTGGTGGCGGCATAAAGCGATATGGGCCGGTCCACCGGATCGCTTTCTGAAAAGGGCAGCTTCTCATTGCCGCCATAAACCGAACTGGATGACGCATAGACAAGATGTTGCAGCCCTTGCAGATGGCGGCAAAATTCCAGTATGACCAGATGCCCCGTGACATTCGCCTCTGTATAGGTGAAGGGGTGATCGATGGAATAGCGCACGCCCGCCTGTGCCGCCAGGTGTATAACGCTGGAAATGGTTTCGCCGCGCAGGGCCGCATTGAAAGCAGTGCGGTCCGATATATCCAGTTCCAGAAAGCGGAATCCCGGCCTGGCCTGAAGCAGGGCCAGACGGTCACGTTTTAACTGGACCCGATAATAGGCGCTCAGATTATCAACGCCGATCACCTGCGCGCCACGCGCCAGCAACGCATGCGAAACATGCGCGCCAATAAAGCCTGCTGCGCCGGTAACTAATATGGCCATGCTTCGTTCTGGATATAATTTCAGTTTGCTTTTTGGTTCAACATGCCCGCCCACAGGTTCAAAAACGAATCCGCTGCCTGGGTCAGACTATATTTATCTTGTATGCGCCTTCGGGCGTTTTGTCCCAGGCTTTTTCGTTTTTCCGCGGGCCAGACGGCCAGTTCCCGAATGGCCCGGGCCAGGGCCTGGGGCTGACCGGGGGGTATGACACATCCGCAATCGGCAACCACCCGGGCCGAATCCCCCACATCGGTGACGATGCAGGGAACGGCACAGGCCATGGCCTCGCCGATGGAATTGGAAAAACCTTCCCCCACGGATGCCGAAACTGCAATATCCAGCGCTGACCAGAATGCCGGCATTTCACTTTGACGGCCCAGAAAATGCATCTTGGGCGCCGTCTCATACTGCGCTAGCAGGGCAGCGATTGCGGGATTGCCCGGCTCCACCCCTTCTCCACAGGCCATGAATGCAATGTCCGGACTTTGCCCGCCTTGTTGCAGGCTTATGGCGTGGGCGGCGGCAATAAATCCGGGATAATCTTTGTGCGGGTCAAACCTTCCCGCCAGCCCAACCAGGATGGTGTTCGCTGATATCCCCAGTTTCTGACGCAGATGCGCCCTGGCCGTGCTGTCCGGCTGGAAGCGGTCACAGTCAAATCCGTTCGGTATAAGGATGAATTTACTGCTGTCATATCCAAGCGCCGCATGGCTGGCGATGGAGGCGCTGGCATTAACCACGATGCGTTGCGGCAGGTAACGCGACGCTACTGCCGCCGCGCGTATGACGCGCCAGGTGGCAGGCTTCAGCAGGGCCGGGTTCACCACCGACTGGCGCACGCCCCAGGCCACCGGCACAGAGGCCCCAAACGGGTTTGCCAGCCGGGCGGCGATGGCGCCAATCAGATCGGCATGATACAGCCAGGTCTGGATAATATCCGGTTTGATGCGTGCGATTCGCCGCGCCAGCCGGAATGGCATCAGCGTGCGCGGCATAAAATCGTCCAGCCCCATCACCTCCACGGGAATACCGCGTGCGGCAATTGCATCGCCGATGGGCCCGCTTTGTTTCAGGGCAATCACATGATTTGTGACCTGTGTGCTGTCAAGCGCCCCCAACAGCCGGTCAAGCATATTTTCCGCGCCGCCGACACCCAGACCGGTGATGATATGCAAAACCCGCATGTGCACTCTCAAACTGGGCGCAGACATAGAAGGCGGGGATAGAGCGCGCCACCCGCTGCCACAGTCAGGAAACACCATAGCGAAATCAGCATGCCAATATCCAATATAAAGATAAACCGGCATTAAACAGCCGCGAAAAAAACAGCCATGAAAACCCAGGGCGCTGGAATCCCGTTAATCTGTGTGAAGGCGCCGCCGCCATACACATCTATTTCATGTCAGCTGCACCTCTAAGATTGCGCTGCGCCAGCGGTAAGGATATGTTGCGCCGCATTCAGGTGCGCGGCAGAACGCGCCCTGTCCCGCTTTTGGGGTGTCGCCAAGTGGTAAGGCAGCGGCTTTTGATGCCGCCATTCCCAGGTTCGAATCCTGGCACCCCAGCCACGGGTCACTGGGTCTATACCGGATACATGCTTCCCCCGCGCAGGCTTTGTTCATTTCCGATTGCCCGCCTGTTTCCGCCCTGATTATTTTTTAAAATTTAACACTGGGAAGTTTTTGATAAACTGAACAGAGCGATTCGCTGGAGCGCGACGCCGGATGTCAGTATCTGGCGTCCTGATAGTGAACATGGTCTCGGGAAAAACGGATCAAGGAATCCATGCCGCCAGCAGATGACACTATCTTCCTCTGCGATACTAATCTGGATTTTGTCCGCACAGAGCTGCATGATTTTCTGGCTTACTGGAATGACAAGCGGGGCCTGCGCCAATTTCCCGGCCGGGCGGACATTAAACCAGGTGAGCTAACGCCGCTATTGCCCTGGATGCATATGCATGATGTGGGGGAAAGCGGGGCGGAATACCGCATCCGGCTGGTTGGCACCATTTTGTCCAATATATTTGGCAAAGGCGATATGCGGGGGCAGCCCCTTTCCATATTGCCGCCGGTAGTCTTTGACCGTGTTAAACAGGGTATCGAATGGGTGCTGGAGGCGCGCGCGCCAATACGCACCTATGCGCCGCATGCCGCACTTCCCGGACAGGATTTTCAGGGCATAGAATCCTGCTTTGCGCCGCTTTCGCACAATGGAACGGATATTGATATTATTATCGCCGTTTCTATTCTGGATAAACGCAAATAGCGCGGGCATGTATATCTGTTCTGGGCAATGGGGAAATTCATTGCCTGGTGCTGGATTTAACTGTTTCTCCCCCGGCATTAACGGGGCCGGCGAAGCGAAACCGGCCGGTTTCGCTTCGCTACCCGAATCGGGATGCCGGAAAACCGGCGCCGGATCAGGTTCAGCCCAGCGCGATATAGGTCGCTTTCATCTGGGTGAATTTGTCGAGCGCATGCAGCGAACCATCGCGGCCAATGCCGGACTGCTTGTAGCCGCCGAACGGCATGACCAGCCCGCCGCCGCCGGTATTGTTGATGTTCACTGAACCGGCCCGGATTTTGCGGGCCATTTTGTGCGCCTTGGTCAGATCATTGGTCCACAGATTGGCATACAGGCCATAGATCGAATCATTGGCGATTTTCAGCGCCTCTTCCGTGTCCTTGAAGGTCAGCGTGGACAGCACGGGGCCAAAGATTTCTTCCTGCGCAATCTTCATATCGTTCTTCACATTGTCGAAAATGGTCGGTTCGATATATTCACCGCCGGTGTTCTGGCGCACCTGCTTGCCGCCCAGCACCAGTTTGGCGCCTTCTTTCTGACCGGCTTCGATATAGCCCATCACGCGCTTGGTCTGCGACTTGTCGACCATGGTGCCCATCATGGTTTTGGGATCCAGCGGATCGCCCGGCTGCATGAACTGGCCAACGGCTTTTACTTTTTCCAGGAACTCGTCCTTGATGCCTTCTTCGACCAGCAGGCGCGAGCTGGCCAGGCAGACCTGACCCGAATTGAAGAAGATCGCCATGCCGGCGGCCTGCGCCGCAGCGTTCAGATCGGGCGCATCTTTCATGATGATGTTGGGGGATTTGCCGCCACATTCCAGCCAGATCGCCTTCATGTTGGACTTTCCGGAATATTGCAGGAAATATTTGCCAACCTCGGTCGAGCCGGTGAAGGAAATCGCGTCCACATCCATATGCATTCCCAGCGCCTGACCGGCGGTTTCGCCAAAGCCCGGCAGCACGTTCAGCACGCCTTCGGGAATGCCCGCCTGCATCGCCAGTTCCGCCAGACGGATGGCGGTCAGCGGGCTCTGTTCGGCAGGCTTCAGCACAACGCTGTTGCCGGTGGCCAGCATCGGCGCCAATTTCCATGCCGCCATCATCAGCGGGAAATTCCACGGCACCACTGCGCCGATCACGCCCAGGGGTTCACGGGTGATCATACCAAGGCCAGCCGGGCCAGTGGGCGCGATCTCATCATAGATCTTGTCGATGGCTTCGCCATACCATTGAAAATTGTTGGCCACGCCATGCATATCGACATTTTTGGCCTGGGTCACAGGCTTGCCCATATCCAGGGTTTCCAGCAAGGCCAGCTCGTCCGAATTTTCACGCACCAGCGCCGCCAGTTTCAGTAATACCGACTTGCGATAGGCAGGGGCAGCTTCTGACCATTTACCGGCCTCAAAAGCGCGCCGTGCAGCTTTTACCGCTATATCCACATCTTCCTTGTCGCATTCGGCCACTTTGACCAGCACACGCCCATCAATAGGGCTGGTGTCTTCAAAGGTTTTCCCGGAAACCGCGTCAACATATTTGCCGTCAATAAAGGCCTGGTTACGGTAGTTCAGATTATCGCGCAATTTCTGCCAGTCTTCGAGTGTCTTGGCGGCCATGTTATTCTCCGTCTTTCCTGATTGTTAATGATGTAAACGGGCCATCCTGTTTTCGGCCCGATTAGCGGGGAGCCTATCAAACGCAGCCATTTACGGCTAGCGCAATTTGGCAGCCGCCGTGTCCTGTAATCATTCCTGCAAATTCGTGCGCGAATAATTTCATGCGCAAAAAAAAACGCCGGTATGGGGCTTCCATACCGGCGTTAGAGTCTCCTTCGGGCCTGAGGGGGGAGGAGGCAACGCGAAGGGTAACTTCCAGACCGTCAGGCCTGAACGGCGCCGTACAACATCGCGGCGGCCAGATAACTCCACAACAGCCCACCAAGGATCGCGGGTAATGCCGCGCGGGCCAGTTCACCGAATTTCAACAATAGCTGCGTCATCACACGCACTCCTTCTATCAAATGGCTGCCGCCTTTCAGGCAACAACCCCGCCTGTAACCTGCAAAAGAGCGGCAAAGGCATAGACCACCAGTGCCGCGCGTCCCGCGACGATTGCCCACCCTTCAACCTGCTTCTGAACGAAATACTGTTTCATTTTCTTGCTCCTTCCATGTTGCGTTGCCGCAAATTCTGCTGGTCCTAGACCAGGCTGTAGCTCTGAAGCACCTGCGCCAACAGCGCGATTGCATAGACAGAGATGCCAAAACCGAGAATTTTCCCAAAAATTTCATCGGCATTCAGATGTGAGAATTCTCCAAACATGTCACCCTCCAGTGTCGTTTTCTAAATTGTGCGGTGCAGCGCTTGCTGCCATGAACTGAATATAAGGGAGGTCATTTAAAAAAACAATGAATGAAATGAAAAATATTTACTACGGAAATGCTTTTTTTTTGTGACAAACGCAGGGCGGGTAAGGGGGGTGCGCATCACTGCTGCGAATAGCAGTTTAAATTATTGATTTAATTAGATTATTTTTTAAGGGAGGCAGGCCGCCAAGCGGGCCCGTGGCAATTCTGCAAGGCTGAAAAATAAATGAACGGAACAAAAAATATTTTTTAAGGTAGCGAGCGGGGGCTGAAAATCAGCTTTGCGCGGCCGTCCTGGGCGTGGCCGCAGCGGCTTTACTATTTGAAATACCCTGTAAAATCAAGCTGATAACCCCGCGCAACTCGCGCTCCAACTCATTCATCGGCAAACTAGAGAATAATTGCGGATAGTGATATTTCATGGTGGCGCATTGAATCATTTCCGCGGCGGCAACGACATCGGGGATATCAAATTCACCACTGGCATTCCCGGCAGACAGAATTTCGGCCAGCAGTGCCCGTATGCGCGCCAGATTCTGATTGGAAAGCTGCGGGCGCTCGCGCTTGATGATTTCGGCAATCTCGAAAATTTTTGGATCTTCGCTCAATTTGGCATAGGTCACATGAAGCTGGGTGCAAAAAAACACCTTCAGCCGTTCAGCGGCGCTGAGCCCTTGTTTTCGAACGACTTCACGCAAGGCGGCCAGTTCTTCATCAAAGGCGTTCTGGGCCAGCTGCTCGGCAATATCCAGTTTTCCGGGGAAATAGCGGTATAAATTGCCCGGCGACATGCCACAGGCCTGCGCCAGCTCGGCCATGGTGGTCTTGCCATAGCCATAGCGCGTAATAAGATTATAGGCCGCACGGATAATTTTCGTGCGTATATCCGTTTCTACGGGCATTATCATTGACACGTTTCCTCCAGTCACGATCATAATCGTAAACACTGAACAATCAACTAATCATTTAGTCATATGGGTACGAGGCTGCCAACTTTCTATATTTGTTCTGCCCCATGACCGGGTTTCAGAATATCATGATCCTTGGCGGCGGGGGATTCGGCACGGCGCTGGCCTGTGTGGCGGCGCGCGCGGGGCGCAGCGTGCATATCTGGGTCAGGAACCCAGCCATTGCGCAGGAAATCAATCGGCTGCATACCAATTCGGTCTATCTGCCAGGGGCCCTTCTGCCGGATTCCATCTCGGCCACACTTGATCCTGCTTCTGCCCGGGAGGCTGACGCCGTTCTGGCCGTAACGCCCGCGCAATCCGTGCGCCAGACGCTGGGCCTGTTTGCGCCCTGGCTGCGGCCGGATGCGCCGCTGCTGATCTGCGCCAAAGGCGTTGAAACCGGTACGAATATGTTAATGCATCAGATTGCCGCGGATATTGCCCCGGCGCATCCTTTTGCCGTGCTTTCCGGACCCAGCTTTGCGGCCGATATCATGCAGGGGCTGCCGACGGCTGTAACGCTGGCTTGCGCCGGCAGGCAAACTGGCATTGATCTGGTCCAGACCCTGGGGACGCAAAGCTTCCGGCCTTATCTGTCGCAGGATGTCATTGGTGTTGAAATCGGCGGCGCGCTCAAAAATGTCATTGCCATCGCCTGCGGCATCACCGAGGGCAGAGGGCTGGGCGAAAGCGCGCGGGCGGCGTTAATGACACGGGGCTTGACCGAGATGACTCGCCTGGCGGTAAAACTTGGCGGGCAGGCCCAGACTTTGATGGGATTATCCGGGCTGGGCGATCTGGCGCTTTCCTGTAACAGCCGCCAGTCGCGTAATTTCAATTTGGGGCTGCGTCTGGGGCAGGGTGAAAGCCTTGCGCAAATTCTGGCCAGTGCGAAAGGCGTTCTGGAGGGGGCAAGCACGGCGGGCGCCGCTGTTCAGCTTGCCGCTCAGGCCGGGGTGGAGATGCCGATCTGCGCCGCGGTCGATGCAATTTTGAATCAGGGCGCGGCCATTGATACTGTAATACTGGAATTGCTGGCGCGGCCAGTGACCAGCGAGTCATCCTGACATAGCTTCTGCGGGAGAGCGGATATGTATTTCATCCTTTATTGTAAAGACAAGCCAGCCAGCCTGGATTTGCGGCTCGCCAACCGGCAGGCGCATCTGGATTATGTTAAAAATTCTACCTGCGTGCGTCTTGGCGGTCCCATTCTGGGCGATGATAATGAGACCATGGCAGGCAGCGTGCTGGTGCTGGAGCTGGATACGCTGAGCGAGGCAAGGGCTTGGTCGGACGCAGATCCGTATACAAAGGCAGGCCTGTTTGGCAGTATCGACATCCGCCCGTTCCGCTGGACCGTCGGCAATCCCGCGCTGGCGAAATAATCCTGTGGCCTATTGGCTGTTCAAATCCGAGCCGGGCGCCTGGTCGTGGGACGCCCAGGTCAAACGCGGCGCGGCGGGCGAGCCGTGGAACGGCGTGCGCAACTATCAGGCCAACAATAATATGAAAGCCATGCGCAAGGGCGATCTGGGTTTTTTCTATCATTCGGTGGATGAAAAACGCATAGTCGGCATTGTTGAGGTGATCCGCGAGCATCATCCCGATCCCACCGATGATAGCGGGCGTTTTGGCCTGGTCACGGTGCGCGCCGTCAAGCCGCTGCCAAATCCCGTGACCCTGGCGCAGATCAAGGCGGAACCGCGCCTGGCTGATATGGCCCTGGTGCGCCAGTCGCGGCTATCGGTCACGCCTGTCGATGAAAAAAGCTGGTCGCTGATCTGTAAAATGGGCGGACTGGCCTGCAACTGATTTGCATTCCTTAACCAATCATCTGTTATTCAGGCGGGCAGCAGCGGTTTAATTTTTTGCAGGCCCTGCCATCGCCATTTGGAAATAATATGAATTCAGAATTGCCAGTGGATCCCTTCGCGCAGAAAGACGTCAATCTCCGTCAGGCGGTCATGCGCGGCAGCCTGTGGATCTATCTCAGCCGCTGGTCTGTGCGCAGCATCGGTATCGTCAGCACGGTCATTTTAGCGCGGCTGCTGGCGCCGGAAGATTTTGGCCTGGTCGCGATTTGCATGCTGGTGATCAGTCTGGCGGAGACACTGGGGCGTGAGGCGCAAAACCTTGCCGTTATCCGCAAGCAGAATTTAGACCGGGAGTTTCTGGATTCCGCCTGGACGGCCTCGATCCTGGTTAATATTGCGCTGGGCCTGGCGGTATTTGCGTCGGCCCCGCTGGTTGCGCAATATTTCAACGAACCCAAAGCCTTGCTCCTTGTTCAGATCATGTCTGTCCGTGTGATGATTATCGGTTTTGAGAATATCGGCATAGCGCTATATTCCAAAGAATTCAATTTCACCAAGAATTTCAATTATAACATTCTTGAAAAAAGCATTCCGGCAGTCATCACTATTATTCTGGCGTTCTATCTGCGTAATTATTGGGCGCTGGTGATCGGGGCGGTTGTCGGACATGGCAGCATGTTGATTGCCAGTTATTTTTTGCACCCCTACAGGCCGCGCCTGTGTTTCAAAAAACTTTATGAGGTCTGGTCGTTTTCGGGTTGGGTCATACTCGAAAAACTTGCCATCTTCGGAACCATGAGGGTGGATTATTTCTTTATCCCCGCATTCGGCAAGGCCGCAGAGATCGGCCATTATCATGTAGGAACGGAATTGGCGCGCATGCCGACGGTCGAATTATTCTCGGTCATGGACCGTGCGCTGTTTCCTGCCTATGCGCGGCTGCTTGATCAGCCATCGGCGCTGGCGGATGCCTATATTAAAATTTTTTCAGCTGCTGTCGCCGTATGCCTGCCCGTCAGTATCGGCTTTGCGCTGGTTGCGGGCGATGCGGTGCGGCTGATTTATGGCCAGCAGTGGATACCGATGGTTCCCGTAGTGGTGCTGATCTCGCTGGCGTCCGGGCTTACCGCGTTAATTTCGACGGCCGGCCTCGCGTTACAGGCGATTGGAAAATCCCGGCTTTCGGCCTGGATCATCTGTCTGCAACTGGCGGCATTTACGGGCGCGCTGTTCTGGTTCAGAGATCAGTTTGACAGTACGACGGACATTGCCTGGGTGCGGCTGGCAACGACAGCGGCGCTGCTTCCTGTGGCGCTGTTCATGGTACAGATCACTTTGTCTGTGCGTTTTATAGAAACTGTCAAGGCGTTCTGGCGTCCGGTGCTGGCGGCCGCCATCATGTCAGGCGCGCTGTTATATGTGCTGCCGCCGGACATGGATATGCCGGTATCGGTGCGGCTGGCGATACGCTGTGCGGCAGGCGGAGCGATTTACGCCAGCGCCTTGCTGCTTTTATGGTTTGTGTCGCGCTGCCCGGCGGGTATTGAAAGCGAACTGGTGAGCGTTATACAAAACCGGCTGAAAGCCAGATTGCGCGGCCCCGCCGTCTGAGCGCCACATGGCGCGCCTGTCAGCCATGCCCCCGCCGCGCAAGCGTCTGTGCGGCGCTAAGGCAGATTCCAGTTTGGCCAGCCACCTTGCACCATGCTAAACTTCCCCGAAAGACCGGTTGGGGATAAAGAGAATGAAATTTGCTGTCTTTGGGGCGGGAGGCATGGGGGCCTATTTCGGCGGCAAGCTGGCGCTGGCGGGGCATGACGTGGCATTTATTGCCCGCGGGCGCACGCTGGAGGGGCTGCGCGCCACCGGCTTGACTGTGCAATCGCCGGATGGGGATTTTTCGCTCAATCCCATTCATGTGGGCAATGACGCGGCCAGCATTGGTCCGGTGGACGCCGTGCTGTTTTGCGTAAAATTATATGATGTCGCCGGCGCGAAGCCATTGCTGGCATCGTTGCTTGGCCCGCAAAGTTTCGTGCTGACCTTGCAGAACGGCGTTGAAGTCGTGGATATGCTGGCGCCGGAAATTGACAAAGCCAGAATATTGCCGGGAGCGTCTTATGTTTCAGCCAATATTGTGCAGCCCGGCCTGATCCGGCATGTCGGCGCCACGGGCCATATTGATTTTGGGGAGCTGGACGGGAAGCTGAGCGCGCGCGCCCAGTCGCTGATCAATGCCTTCGCCAGCACCAATGTCGAAGCACGCTTCAATGCGGACATTATGGGTAGTCTATGGTCTAAATTTGTATTGGTGGCAGGCTATTCCGGGGTTATGGCGCTGACCAGGGCGCCGATTGGCGTGGTGCGCGCTGAACCTGCCACGCTGGAACTGTTACGCGATGCGTTGCGTGAAGCCGAGGCGGTTGCGCACGCCATGGGCGTGAACATACCGCAAGGGCTTAGCGAGGCCCTGGTGCGCCGCACCGAGGGCATGGCGCCCGAACTGAAACCCTCCTTGCTTGAAGATCTGGAACATGGCCGGCGGCTGGAGGTGGACTGGCTTTCGGGCGCCATTGTGCGGCTGGGCGAAAAAGCGGGTGTGCCAACGCCTGTCAACCGGGTCATTTATGCGGCGTTGAAACCTTATGCGAATGGGGCGTGATATATTGCGTCTTTCAGGTCACGACGGCAAAGCCTGGTTTACCGGGGCTGTCCTGCTGGGCATTGGTGCGGGTTATAGTCTGGGCCCTGTCCGTCTGCCTGCCGGGGTATTGTCTGAACCGGGTCTGAAACTTCTGGGCTGGTTCATTGCCGGTGTGCTGTGTTTATGCCTTGGTATTATGGCCAGATTTTTCTTTTCTGATCCTTCACTGTCTGCCGCTGCATCCCCCGGCGCAGAATCCGTGCCGATGGATATGACGCCGCTTCCCCCCGCGCCGCCAGAGCCTGCACCGCCTGAAGCCGCGCCGGCCGATCCGTTTCTTGCGGCGCTGGATTATCTGGGCCATTCGCAGGCGACGGTGCGTATTGGCGGCATTCTGGCGCTGGAACGCCTGGTCCGGCACGGGGGCGATTTGCAGGCCTGTACGGGCACGCTTGCCGGTTATGTACAGCAATGGGCGGGCGAAGCGGCGGGAAAATCCGGCGCCCGTCCCGGCTATGACGTGGTGGCGGCCATCGCCGTGCTGTCACGCACGCTGGCGCCGGGTGAGCCGATGCGCAATCTGGCCGATCTGCGGCGCACCAATCTTGCCGGGCTGGAATTGCCGGACGCCAATCTGTCGCGGTTTCATCTGGAACATGCCAATCTGTCGGGATCCGATCTGCGCGGTGTGAATTTCAGCGGCGTGAATTTTCGCGGCGCCGATTTACGCGGCGCGTTGCTTTCGGGGGCCGACTTTTCCGGGGCCAGTTTGCGTGGCGCGGACTTGACGGGCGCAATATTGTCGGATGATGAATTTGGCGCCGCTGATCTGTCCAGGGCGGGAAATATCTCCGCCTCGCAATTGCAGCATATCCGCTATCATCCCGCCAGTCCGCCGCGCCTGCCCGCCGGGATGCAGCTGATCCCCCCGGCTATGGCGCGCGCCGTCTAAACCCGTACCGCGCCGGTATGCACCGCCTCCAGCGAAAATGCGGCGGCCATAAGGGCTTTTGTATAATCCGTCTGCGGATGATCGAAGATCATGTCCGCCGCGCCCTGTTCGACGACACGGCCCGACTGCATGACGATCACCTGATTGGCCATGGCGCGCACCACTTTCAGGTCATGGCTGATAAACAGATAGGCCAGACCATGACGCGCCTGCAAATTTCGCAGCAGATCGACGATCTGCGCCTGCACGGTCATGTCCAGCGCGCTGGTCGGTTCATCCAGCACGACCAGGCGCGGTTGCATCGCCATGGCGCGCGCAATGGCGATGCGCTGGCGCTGGCCGCCGGAAAATTCATGCGGGTAACGGTCCTGTGTGGCGGGATCAAGCCCCACCTCAGTTAGCGCATTGGCGACAATCCGGCGCTGTTCCTCCGTACACAGACGTTTTCCATGCACCTGCAATCCTTCGGAGATAATCTGCCCCACGGACAGGCGCGGGCTGAGCGAGCCATAAGGATCCTGAAACACGATCTGCATATGTTTGCGCAATGGCCGCATCTGCTTGCTGTTCAGGCCGTGGATCGGATTGCCCGCATAGCGGATCAAACCCTGTGACGCAATCAGGCGCAGAATGGCCAGGCCCAGCGTGGTCTTTCCCGAACCGGATTCGCCCACAATGCCCAGCGTTTCGCCAGCCCGAACCGATAATGAAATGCCATCCACCGCCTTGATATAATTCTGCTCCCGGCTGAACAGGCGGCGTTTGAGCGGGAACCATACTTTCATATCATCCGCGTTCAGCACCACCGGCGCATCAGGCGGGACGGGTTGCGGGCGTCCCCTGGGCTCGGATTCGATCAGATGCCGCGTATAGTCTTCACGCGGATGATCGAATAGCTGTGTTACCTGCCCGGCCTCGATAATTTTGCCGCCCAGCATGACACAGACATTATCCGCCATTTTGCGCACAATGCCCAGATCATGCGTAATCAGCAGCATAGACATGCCCAGCTGTTTTTGCAGACGCTGCAACAATTCCAGTATTTGCGCCTGTACGGTGACATCAAGCGCGGTAGTGGGTTCATCGGCGATAAACAGGTCCGGCTCATTGGCCAGCGCCATGGCGATCATCACACGCTGACGCTCGCCGCCCGAAAGTTCATGTGGATAGGCGCCCAGCCGCGCCTGGGCATTGCGCAATCCCACCATATGCAGCAGTTCCAGCACCCGCGCCTCAATCTGCGCGCCGCGATAGCCCTTGTGCAGTTCCAGCACCTCGCCGACCTGGCGCAAAATCGGATGCAGCGGATTAAGGCTGGTCATCGGTTCCTGAAACACCATGGAAATGCGGTTGCCGCGCACCTTGCGCAGGCTGGCTTCGTCAGCGCCCATCAGTTCCTGCCCGTTAAAGAGGATCGAACCGGACGGATGGCTGGCCGCCGGATAGGGCAGCAATTGCAGAATGCTGAGCGCCGTGATGGATTTTCCGGAACCCGATTCGCCGACCAGCGCCAGCGTTTTACCTTTTTCCAGTGTGAACGATGCGCGATCCAGCGCCAAACTATCCCGCCCGTCAGTCTTGAACGCCACCGACAGGTCGCGCACCTGTAATAAGGCTTCGCCGCTCATTTCGCGCCCAGAGATTTGCGCGGATCAAAGGCATCGCGTACCGCCTCGCCCACAAACACCAGCAGGCTCAGCATCACTGCGATAACCGAAAAAGCGGTGATTCCCAGCCAGGGCGCCTGAATATTGTTTTTCCCCTGCGCCAGCAATTCGCCCAGTGACGGCGAACCGGGCGGCAGGCCGAAACCCAGAAAATCAAGCGAGGTCAGCGTGGTGATCGAACCGTTCAGAATAAATGGCATGAAGGTCAGCGCCGCCACCATGGCGTTGGGCAGCATATGCCGCCACATGATGGTGATATTGCCGACGCCCAGCGCGCGCGCCGCGCGCACATATTCGAAATTGCGCGCCCGCAGAAATTCCGCCCGCACCACCGGCACCAGCGCGATCCAGCTGAAGGCCAGCATGATACCAAGCAATATCCAGAAATTCGGCTCAATCACGGCGGCCAGTATGATCAGCAGATAAATGATCGGCACCGATGTCCACACCTCGATAAAACGCTGAAATCCCAGATCAACCCAGCCGCCGAAATAACCCTGCACTGCGCCTGCAATAACGCCGATGACCGACGAAAAAATCGTCAGCGTCAGGCCGAACAGCACCGAAATCCGGAACCCGTAAATCAGCCGCGCCATCACATCGCGCGCCTGATCATCCGTACCCAGCCAATTATCCGCCGATGGCGGCGCGGGCGCCGGAACCGGCAAATCCAGATTGATAGTGTCATAGCTGTAACGGACCGGCGCCCACCAGATGCGTCCGTCTTTGGCTGCGATCAGATCCTTCAGAAACGGATCACGGTAATCGGCTGCGGTTTCGAAATCGCCGCCAAAGGCCGTTTCGGGATAGCTGATTAAGGCCGGAAAATAATAATCCCCGTCATAGCGCAGCAGCAGCGGCCGGTCATTGGCGATCAGTTCCGCAAACAGCGTCACGAAAAACAGCGCCAGAAACACCCATGTGGACCAGTAGCCGCGCCTGTTCGCCCTGAAATTCTGCCAGCGCCTGCGCCCGATCGGGGTCATGCTCATACCTCGCGGCTGGCGAAATCAATGCGCGGATCCACCCACGCATAGATCAGATCACTGATCAACGCAATCACCAGGCCCATCAGCGAAAATATATACAGCGTGCCGAACACCACCGGATAATCGCGGTTGATAATCGACTCGAATGATAGAAGGCCCAACCCATCCAGCGAAAATATCGTTTCAATCAGCAGCGAATTGGCGAAGAAAATGCCAATAAACGCGCCGGGAAATCCCGATATCACAATCAGCATGGCGTTGCGGAACACATGCCCGTACAGCACTTCGCGCTCGCTCAGCCCTTTGGCGCGCGCCGTCACCACATATTGTTTTCTGATCTCGTCCAGAAAGGAATTTTTGGTCAGCAGCGTGGTGGTGGCAAAACCGCCGATCAGCATCGCGGTGATGGGCAGCGCCAGATGCCAGAAATAATCGGCGATGCGCATCGGCCATGAAAGCGCCTCCCAGTTTTCTGACACAATGCCGCGCAACGGAAACAGATCCAGAAAACTGCCGCCCGCAAACAGAATGATCAGCAGCACCGCGAACAGGAAACCGGGGATGGCGTAACCGATAATGATCACCGCGCTGGTCCATACGTCAAACCGGCTGCCGTCACGCACCGCCTTGCGCACCCCCAGCGGAATGGAGATCAGATAGGCCAGCAATGTCGTCCACAGGCCAAGCGAAATGGAGACCGGCATTTTCTCCCTGATCAGCGAGATCACGCTGACATCGCGGAAATAGCTTTCCCCAAAATCAAAGCGCAGATAGCCCCACAGCATTTTGCCGAAGCGTTCATGGGCCGGCTTGTCAAACCCGAACTGTTTTTCCAATTCCTTGATGAATTCCGGGTCCAGCCCCTGTGCGCCCCGGTATTTGCTGTTGGCGCCGGTGTCGAAATTCTGTGTGCGCGCGGCGCCTCCGCTCAGTTCGCCGCCGCCGCCCGAAAAACGCGCCGTTGCGGAAACATCCGTACCCTGAACCTGTGCGATGATGCGTTCCACCGGGCCGCCGGGCGCAAACTGCACCAGCAGAAAATTGATCAGCATGATGCCGAACAGAGTCGGGATCATCAGCAGCACGCGATAACCGATATAACGCGCCATTAATTGGCCTTTCCGGCGTCAATGCGCGCGGATTTTGCGGGGTCCACCCACCAGGTGTCGATGACGCCCGTATCATATTTGGGCGTTACGGACGGGCGGCCGAAACGGTCCCACCAGGCAAGAGTATGCGCGCCCTTGTACCATTGCGGCACCCAGTAATGGTGCGCGCGCAACACCCGGTCGAGCGCCCGGCTCGCATGGGTCAGCGCCGTGCGGTCCGGGGCGCCGATCACCGCCTCGGTCAGCGCATCCACCACCGGATCGGTAATGCCCGCAATATTGCGGCTGCCGGGTTGCGCCGCGGCGGCGGATGAGAAATAGCCGCGCAGCTCGATGCCGGGCGTATTGCGCTGTACATAGCGCGATGTGGTGATGTCGAAATCAAACGCTTCGACGCGCGCCTCATATTGCGAGGGATCGACGGTGCGCACCCTGGCGTCAATGCCAAGGCGTTTCAGATTGCGGATATAGGGGCCGATAATGCGCTCAAACGTAACTTCATAATTCAGAAATTCGATATCAAGCGGCGCGCCCCTATCATTCACCCGCTTGCCATCCTTTATACGCCAGCCTGCCGCATCGAGCAGCGCGCCTGCGGCTTTAAGTTCCTCGCGCAAATTACCGCTGCCATTGGTTTTGGGCGGCGTATAGGCCGGACCAAAAACAGACGCGGGCAGGGTGGCGCGAAATGGCTCCAGCAGTTTCAGCTCACCCGGCGTGGGCGGGCCGGATGCCGCCAGCGTGGAATTTTCAAAATAACTGTCCGTGCGGTCATAGAGACCATAGAATAAATTCCGGTTGGCCCATTCGAAATCAAACGCTAGATCCAGCGCTTGGCGCACCCGGACATCGCTGAATTTTTCGCGCCGAAGATTGATAAAAAATCCCTGCACACCGGACGGATTTTCGTCGGGCAGGGTGGCGCGCACCACGCGCCCGTCGCGCCGGGCCGGAAAATCATATTCCGTAGCCCAGGTTTTAGAGGTGAATTCCTCACGCATGTCATAGGCGCCCGCTTTGAACGCCTCGAACGCCACGGAACGGTCCTTGAAAAAATCATAGCGGATGGCGGCGAAATTAAACCGCCCGCGATTGACCGGCAAATTCCAGCCCCAATAATCGGGATTGCGCGCATAGGTAATGGAGCGGCCCAGCTGAACATCCTGCACCCTGTAGGGGCCGCTGCCCAATGGCGGCTCTATTGTGGTTGCGGTAAAATCATGCGCCGTATAATAGGCTTTGGAAAATACCGGCAGTTCGGCCACGATCATCGGCAGGTCGCGGGTTTCCGTGCCGTCAAACACGAACCTTACCTGATGCGAGTCAACAGCCTCTGCCCGGATCACATCGCGCAGGGGCAGGCGGATAAAGGGGTGGCCATCTTTTTTCAGCACATCAAAACTGAACACTATATCGGCGGCGGTAACCGGCGCGCCATCGTGAAAGCGCGCCTCTGGGCGCAAAGTGAAAGTCACTATTTTTCGGTCATCGGAAATCTCGGCCGTGCTGGCCAGCAGACCATACATCGCATCGGGTTCATCCATTGCGCGCACCATCAGCGTGTCGAACAACAGGTTCAAACCTTCGGCGGGCTGCCCTTTCAGGATATAGGCGTTCAAACTGTCAAAGGAGGTAACGCCCGATGTGCCGATCAGCGAAATCTGCCCGCCCGCCGGCGCTTGCGGGTTCACATAATCAAAATGTGTGAAGTTTTCGGGATATTTCAGATCGCCAAACGCCGACAGGCCATGGCTGGGCGCGGCCTGCGCCGGGCTGGCCAGAAATAAAACGAAAAAAAAGCCGATCAGGAATTGCATGGATCACTGCGGTTTGGTGGCCTGTGCACCCTTGTACCACCATAGATCTGGAAAGCCGATATTATAGTCGGGCGTGGGGCGCGGATAATCGATCACATCCCAATAGGCAGTGCGCGTTACCGGCGTATGCCATTGCGGCACCAGATAATGCCCCCAGAGCAAAACCCGGTCCAAGGCGCGGCTGGCGGTGATCAGAGCGGCGCGGTTTTCCGCAAAGATGATCCTGTCAACCAGCGCATCCACCACCGGATTTTTAACCCCCGCCAGATTGCGGCCGCCGGGACGTTCCGCGCTGGCGCTGCTCCAATATTCGCGTTGCTCATTACCGGGTGACAGCGAATTGGCGACCCCGCCGACCACAATGTCGAAATCATAGGCGTCGGTGCGGTTTTTATATTGGGCGGTGTCGATCATGCGGATCGTGGCCTTGACGCCCAGCCGTTCCAGACTGCGTATATAGGGTGACACGACACGTTCGAAATTCGGCTGATCCAGTAAAAACTCGACCTGCATTTTTTCGCCGCTGGCGGCATGGGTCAGCACGCCGTCCTGCACCTGCCAGCCGGCCTCTGCCAACAGGCGCTGCGCCTCGCGCAGATTTTTGCGGTTCTCGCCGCCGCCATCGGTGACAGGTGTCTGATAAATTGTGGTGAAAACTTCCGGCGGCAGTTGCGCGCGATAGGGTTCCAGCAAAGCCAGTTCGGCGGCATCGGGAAGCGCTGCGGCCGCCAGCTCCGAATTCTGGAAATAGCTGCTGGTGCGGGCATATTGGCCATAGAACAGGTTCTTGTTCGCCCATTCAAAATCAAATGCAAAATTGAACGCCTGGCGCACGCGGGGATCAGAAAATTTCCCGCGCCTGGTGTTGAACAAAAATCCCTGCATCGGTTCGGCATTGCGGTCTTTCAATCCGGCAAGCACCACCTTGCCCTGTTTGACGGCCGGAAAATCATAGGCTGTCGCCCAGTTCTTGGCGCTGCTTTCAAAACGCACATCGAAATTGTTCGCCTTGAACGCTTCCAGCGCCACGGTGTCATCGCGGTAATATTCAAATATGATCTGATCGAAATTATGCGCGCCAACTTTTACGGCCAGGTCCTTGCCCCAATAATCCTTTACCCGTTCCAGTATGAGACTGCGGTTGGCCACGACCTTGCTGATGCGATAGGGGCCGCTGCCCAAAGGCGGCTCCAGCGTCGTCGCCTCGAAATCCCGGCCGTTCCAGTAATGCGCGGGCAGGATCGGCAATTGCCCCATGATCAAAGGCAATTCGCGATTGCCCGCAGAATCAAATTCAAATCGCACTTTGTTTACACCTGTTTTGACGGCGCTTTTCACATTGGCGTAATAGAAACGATAGAGCGGCGCGCCCTTGCTGCGCAGAATGTTGAAGCTGAACACCACATCTTCAGGCGTCACCGGTTTGCCGTCATGCCAGCGCGCCCCGTCGCGCAGGGTGAATTCAACCCAGGAATAATCCCTGGCCGCCGTGACAGATTCCGCCAGCAGGCCATATTCGGCGCCCGCTTCATCAAAGGATGAGATGAGCAGCGTATCATAGATCTGCGCGGCGCCTGCCGCTGCCTCGCCTTTCAGGATAAACGGGTTCAGGCTGTCAAAGCCGCCAATTGCCGCCATGCGCAGGGTGCCGCCTTTAGGGGCGGCTGCATTGACATAGTCAAACTGTTTGAAACCGGCAGGATATTTCAGATCGCCAAACAGCGACAGACCATGTGAAGTCCGGCTGTCTTGCGCCAGCGCATCACCGGAGGCGATCAGCAAAAGCGCAATCAGGCATCCGGCAATTTTTCGCATGGGCCTATCATATGTTAAGGGGTACGGCCTGCTATTTCTTCGGTAATGGCGGTGCGTCGGGGCTGCTGGCGCGCAGATATAAAATCAGATCGGCGCGTTCCGCCTGTTTTTTCAGGCCGGCAAAGGCCATTTTATTGCCGGGAATGGCCAGTTTGGGATTGGTCAGATAGGCGTCCAGGCGTTCATCTGTCCATTCCCCGCCATGGCCGGACATGGCCGGTGAATAGCCAAAGCCATCTGCCGACGCCACCTTGCGGCCGACAATGCCGTGCAGATTTGGACCGATTTTGTTGCCTGCCGCCGCTTCCACGGTATGACAGGCGGCGCACTTCTTGAAGACCTTGGCGCCATTATCCGCATTACCGGCGGCCAGTGCGGCAGCCAGGCTCAGCGCGTCCGCAGCAGCAGGGGGCTCGGCCTCGGCCGATGCGGCACCGTCAGCCGGGGCTTCGGCTGCGGCCTGTTCGGCGCCATGTGATTCGGGTTCGGGAAAAATTTGCTCGCTGGCCAGGCTGATGGCGAACAAGAGAAGAAAAGTGCCTAAAATGGCCCCGGCGATTTTGTTAAGTGTGAACGAATCCATGACATTCCGCCTTGCTGGTAACGACGCGGGACATTAGCCGCTATCGTCCACAGGGCGCAAGACGTATAAGGAACTTTATTGTACCAGTCAGGAACCCGCCCCCGTGCAACCCGCTAATCCGATCATCGTCATTCCCGCCCGGATGGGGGCGGCAAGGCTGCCAAACAAGCCATTGGCCGATATAAACGGGCAGCCGATGATCGTGCATGTCTGGCGCCGTGCGATGGAATCCGGAGTGGGCCGGGTGCTGGTTGCGGCGGCCGAACAGGAAATCGCGGATGTCATCCAGGCGGCAGGCGGCGAGGCGGTGTTGACCGATCCCGCGCTCAGCACCGGCACGGACCGGATAGCCCAGGCGTTGAAGCAGCTTGATCCGCGCCAGCACCATGAATGTGTGATCAACCTTCAGGGGGATCTGCCAACATTGCCGCCCGAAGATATTGGCGCGGTTTTACTGCCCCTGGCCGATCCGGCGGTGGATATAGCGACCCTGGTCGCAGAAATCACCCGGCCTGACGAGGTGCATGACCCGAATGTGGTCAAGGCCGTAATGTCCTTTCCGGTCAAACAGATGGGTCCTGCGCGCATCGGGCGGGCACTATATTTCAGCCGCACCGCAATTCCTTCTGGCGAAGGGCCGCACTATCATCATATTGGTATTTATGCGTACCGGCGTTCCGCGCTGGAACGCTTTGTTACGCTGCCGCAATCGGTGCTGGAAAAACGTGAAAGGCTGGAGCAATTGCGCGCCATGGAAGCCGGGATGAAAATCGCCGCCGTCTGTGTGAACAGTGTGCCGCTTGGCGTGGACACACAGGCCGATCTGGAACGCGCCCGTCAAATTTTAGGTAAAACCATATGACCAGAAACCCCGCGCCCGAAGGCGCCGCAAACACCATCGCCTTTCAGGGCGAGCCAGGCAACAATTCGCAAATGGCCTGCAAGGAAGCCTTTCCCGGCATGACGGCGCTGGCCTGCCCAACATTCGAAGAGGCCTTTGCCGCGGTCGCGCAGGGCCGCGCCCGGCTGGGCATGATTCCGGTGGAAAATTCGGTGTCTGGCCGGGTGGCCGATATTCACCATCTGCTGCCGGAATCCGGACTCTATATCAATGGCGAGCATTTCCTGCGGGTACATCATCAATTGCTGGGGATAAGGGGCGCGACGCTGGCGGGCCTCAAAACGGTGCGCAGCCAGCTGCCAGCCCTTGGCCAGTGCCGCAAGCTGATCAATGAATTGAAGCTGACGCAGATTTCCGCCGCCGACACGGCGGGATCAGCGCGTCAGGTTGCAGAAGCCGGGGATCCAACCGCAGCGGCGCTGGCTCCCACGCTGGCAGCGGAAATTTACGGCCTGGATATTCTGCGCGCCAATGTCGAGGATATGGATAACAACACCACGCGCTTTCTGATCATGTCGAAAGAACCGCTTGAACCTGCGCCCGAAGCGAGTCCGCTGATCACCAGCTTTGTGTTTCAGGTGCGCAATGTGCCGGCCGCTCTGTTCAAGGCACTGGGCGGCTTCGCCACCAATGGGGTCAATATGACCAAGCTGGAAAGCTATCAATTGGACGGCTCGTTCAACGCCACGCAATTTTATGCCGATGTGGATGGTCACCCGGCCCAGCGTTCCTTGCGCCTGGCGTTTGAGGAACTGGAGTTTTTCTCCTCGCACCTGAAAATTCTGGGCGTGTACCCCGCGCATAAATTCCGCAGCGGCGGCAAGTAGCCGCGCTAAATTGCACTATTGCGCGGCGCCCATATCAGACTTGCGCGGTTTGGCAGGTTTTTGCACCGCCTCCAGCGCGGCAATGCGGGCTTCGAGCCGGAGATTTTCCGCCCGCGCTTCGGCGGCCATGGCGCGCACGGCGTCAAATTCTTCGCGCGGCACCAGGTTCATGCTTTCAAGCCAGCGTTCCAGACGCTGGCGCAATAAAGTGTCCATTTCCTCCTTCATGCCCTGGGCGGCGCCGGCGGCGTTCAGCATCAGTTTGGCCAGATCGTCGAGAAAGCGGTTTTCGGTTTGCATATGGGACCCCGTGACGGCATATGGTGGTTTCGCGACACCATAGCACAGATTGAATGGGCTTGTAGAATGCTGGAATTTCCCATTATCGACCCTGTCGCCCTTCAGATCGGTCCGTTGGCCATTCGCTGGTATGCGCTGGCCTATCTGGGCGGGATTTTGCTGGGCTGGGCCTATGCGGTGTGGCTGGTGCGCCGGGAAGCGCTGTGGCCGCAGGGCAAGGCGCCCGTAACACCGGAACTTGTCGGCGATTTTGTCACCTGGGTGACGCTCGGCATTATTCTTGGGGGACGGCTGGGCTATGTGCTGTTTTATAAACCGGTGTATTATTTGTACAATCCCGGCGAGATTTTTTTCGTCTGGCAGGGCGGCATGTCGTTTCATGGCGGGCTGATCGGGGTGTCGCTGGCGATTTTGATCTTCACCCGCCGCAACGCCATTGCGCTTGGCAGCTTTGCCGATCTGGTGGCCAGCGTTGTGCCGATCGGCCTGCTGTTCGGGCGTCTGGCCAATTTCATCAATGGCGAATTATGGGGCCGGGTCACCACGTCGCCTATCGGGATGGTATTTCCCAATGGGGGGCCGCTGCCGCGCCATCCCAGTCAATTATATGAAGCGGGACTGGAAGGTCTGGCGCTGCTGCTGCTGCTCTATGTGCTGGGGCAGTTCACCAGGGCGCTGTCGCGGCCTTGGCTGATCACGGGCATTTTCGGGATGTGGTATGGGGCGTCACGCATCTTTGTGGAAATGTTCCGCGAACCCGACGCCCATATCGGATTTCTGGCCGGGGGGGTGACCATGGGCATGGTCCTGTCGCTGCCGCTGGTGCTTGGCGGCGCGGGATTAATCGCCCTGGCAATGCGCAAGCCCGCTGCATGAACGCATTGTTGCGCCATATCCGGGCTATCATCCGCGATCAGGGGCCGGTCTCGCTGGCCACCTATATGGGGCTGACGCTGGGACATCCGGAGCTCGGCTATTATCAGCGCCAAAGCCCGTTCGGCGCGGCCGGGGATTTTATCACCGCGCCGGAGATCAGCCAGATGTTTGGCGAGCTGATCGGCCTGTGGTGTGTGCAGCGCTGGCGCGATATGGGCAGCCCGTCTTTGTTCATGCTGTGTGAACTGGGGCCGGGGCGCGGGACAATGATGGCCGATGCGCTGCGCGCGGCGCGTGTGGCGCCGGATTTTCTGAACGCTGCGCAGCTGCATCTGGTGGAAACCAGCAGCGCGCTGCGAGAAACCCAGAAGGCTGCGATCGGGCGCGCTGTGACATGGCATGATCATGTGGCGGATCTGCCGCCGCTGCCCGCAATTTTCATTGCCAATGAATTTTTTGACGCGTTGCCGATCCGGCAGTTTCAGCGCTTGCCGGGCGGCTGGCATGAACGCATGGTGACGATTGATCCGGATACAGATCAATTATGTTTTACCCTGTCGCCTGTGGCGCTGGGCGATGATACTGTCTTTGCGCCCGCACTGCGTGCGGCGGCGGCGGGCGCTATCGCTGAACTGTGCCCGGCCGGGCTGGCGATCATTGAAAGCCTGGCGGCGCATATTTGCGCCTGTGGCGGGGCGGGTCTGATCATTGATTACGGACCGGAAAAAACTGCGCCCGGCGACAGTTTTCAGGCGGTGCGCGGGCACAGTTTTTGCGATCCGCTGCAAAATCCCGGCGAGGCGGATTTGACTGCCCATGTGGATTTTCAAAGCCTAGCGGCAACGGCGCAGCGCGCGGGCTGTCTGACGGATGGGCCCTTGCCGCAGGGGCGGTTTCTGTTACAACTCGGCCTTGCCATGCTGGCGCAGCGTCTGGCGCAAAATGCTTCCCCGGCTGAACAGGACGCGATCCATTCCGCATTTCAGCGGTTGACCGCAACAGATCAAATGGGGCACTTGTTCAAGGCGCTGGCTCTGCGTCACCCGGTGCTTGCCGTCTCGCCCGGATTTGAGGCGTGTATCCATGACTGAGAAAATTTCATATCTGACCTCGGATGTCCTGCCTTTTGATGACAGGATCAGGCATGGTTTTTTTACCCGGCAGGGGGGTGTGTCAACAGGCATTTACGCCGCGCTGAATTGCGGCCTGGGATCGGGGGATGCGCCGGAGAATGTCCGCCAGAACCGTGACCGGGCCGCGGCGGCGCTGGGCATTGATAAACTGGCCGGCGTGCATCAGGTGCATGGCTGTGCGGTGCATGTCATCCGAACCCGCGAAGATGCGGTATTGCGTCCGCAGGCGGACGGCCTGGTAACAGACCTGGCGGGCATTGGGCTTTCGGTGCTAAGCGCGGATTGTACACCCATTCTGTTTGCCGATCCCGGGTCCGGAATAATCGGCGCCGCCCATTCCGGATGGAAAGGCGCGCTATCTGGCATTGGCGAAGCGGTGATCAGCGCAATGTTGCAGATGGGCGCGGAGCGCCAGGCCATTATGGCGGCCATCGGGCCCTGTATTTCCCAGGCTGCCTATGAAGTAGGGGCGGACTTTGAGCAGAACTATCTGGCCGCTGATCCATCATCCGGCGCTTATTTTGCGAAATCCGCCAGCCCTGGAAAGCGCCAGTTTTCACTGGCGTCCTATGTCGCCGCCCGGCTTGAACGCGCCGGGATTGGGGCTGTGAAAAATCTTGATCTGTGCACCTATCAAGACGAGGCGCGTTTTTTCAGTTTTCGCCGCACCACCCATCGCGGCGAGGGGGATTATGGGCGCGGTATTTCCGTGATCGCGCTGGTCCCGTGAGCCGGTTGATCCGCCTACTAATAATATTGGGTCCGCTGGCGCTGGCTGCATGCAATGGCGGGCAGCAGCCGCCGCTGCCTTATGCGGTCATGCCGAGAGATGCGGGGCTGTTGCACACCATAATCGAACAGGCCTCTGTCGAGATAGAGCAGCCCGAAGGGGTTGCGCCCGAAACTGGCCCGGCACTGGCCGCAGCGCTGGCGGATGCGCTTCAGGAACAGGATATTCCGGCGGTTTCGGGCAGAAAATTATCCGGCGCGCATATTCTGCGCGGCACGGCGCGGGTGGAAAATGGCGTAATCCGCATTGACTGGGCGCTGCTCACCCCCGCCGCCGAATCGCTGGACAGTTTCAGCGTACAGCATGCCGTGCCATTTGACGCCACAGCGCATACGCCGTTGCGCCCGGAAGTGCTGCGCGCCCTGAGTGTGCAGGCCGCGACATTCCTGAATGCAAGGCTGGCTGGCAAAGGGGTGGCGCATCAGGAAAATCTGAGCCTGTTCGTGCCCGATATCGCCAATGCGCCGGGGGATGGCGGCAAGACGCTGCCGCTGGCGCTGCGCCGGGCGCTGGGCGCTTCAGGCATGACCGTGGTGGCGGCGCACAGCGCGGGGGTGCTCCGCATCGAAGGGCAGATCCTTTTGAGTGATCTGAATGCCGCCGAGCAACTGGTAAATCTGAACTGGCGGGTACTGGACCCGCAAGGCGTCGAGATCGGGCGGATTGATCAATCCAATCCTGTGGCTAAAGGGCGGCTGGAGGGTAATTGGGGCGAGGTCGCCTATAGTGCCGCAGCAGGCGCTGCCGAAGGCATCATCCCCCTGTTACAGGATTTTCAGGCGCGCCAGCCGCCGGACGGGACGCAAAAGCCAGCGCCACCCCCTTAATCCTGATCCCGCGCCAAATATTTACTTCTTGTGTCAAGCTTGTTACAAGGCGCGGATCCACCAGCGCATAAGGATGCACCCATGAAGCTGCTTGCGGGCAACAGCAATATTCCCCTGGCAGAGGCCATAGGCGCTCACCTGCATCTGCCGCTTACACGGGCGACCGTGCGGCGCTTTGCCGACATGGAAGTCTATGTGGAAATTCAGGAAAATGTGCGTGGCGAGGATGTTTTCGTCATCCAGTCCACCTCGTTTCCCGCCAATGATCATCTGATGGAACTGCTGATCTGCATTGATGCGCTGCACCGCGCATCCGCGCGGCGGATCACGGCGGTGGTGCCCTATTTCGGCTATGCAAGGCAGGACCGCAAGACAGTGCCGCGCGCCCCGATTTCAGCCAAGCTGGTGGCCAATATGATCACCACGGCGGGCGCCAACCGGGTGCTGACAATGGATCTGCATGCCGGGCAAATTCAGGGCTTTTTTGACATTCCGACCGATAATCTGTTCGCCGCCCCGGTATTGATCCGCGATATCCGGGATCATTTTAACGGGGTCAAGCCGGTGATCGTATCTCCGGACGTGGGCGGCGTGGTGCGCGCCCGTGCATTGGCGCAACGGCTGGACGGCGATCTGGCCATCGTCGATAAACGCCGCGAACGCGCGGGCGAATCCGAAGTGATGAATATTATCGGCGAGGTGGATGGCCGGGTCTGCATCATGGTGGATGATATCGTGGACAGCGCAGGCACGCTCTGCAATGCGGCTAAGTCATTGAAAGATCACGGCGCAGAGAGCGTGCACGCCTATGTCACACACGGGGTTCTGTCAGGCGCCGCCGTTGCCCGCGTCGCGGCGTCGGAGCTTGAAAGCCTGGTTATCACCGACACGATTGAGCCGGCTGCGGCGGTACGCGACGCCCGCAATATCCGCACCCTGCCGATTGCCCCGCTGATGGCCGAGGCAATACGCCGGATTTCGGAAGAAAAGTCGGTTTCCAGCCTGTTCGATTAGGGTTTTTGCGCAGATGCCGCTTGATAAGTGCGCCTATCGGGGGTAAAACCCGGCCCTTGCACTATTCCTTACTTTACCGGACAGCCCCTGAATGGGGCCGTGCGGCACAACCGGGTATATTTTCATGGCAGAGATGCAAACAATTACCGCGCAAAAGCGTGAGGGCGCAGGCAAAGGCCCCGCCAGAGCCAACCGCCGTGACGGCCGCGTTCCAGGCATAGTCTATGGCGGGCCAGATCAGCCCCAGAAGATTTCGGTTGATTATGCTGCCTTGACGCAAATTCTCAAGCGCGGCGGCTTTTTAAGCCATCAATTCATGCTGGATATGGGGGATGGAAAGCCGGTTCGGGTGATTCCCCGTGACGTTCAGCTAGATCCGGTGCGGGATTTTCCGCTGCATGTTGATTTTATGCGGCTGTTCAAAGGCTCCACCATTCACGTGCTGATCCCGGTGCATTTTACCGGTGAAACTGCTTCGCCGGGCCTCAAGCGGGGCGGTGTGTTGAATGTGGTGCGCCACGAAATTGATCTGATCTGCCCGGTTGATGATATTCCGGACCATGTTGAGTGCGATGTCAGCGCGCTCGACATTGGCGATGGCGTGCATATTTCGGCGGTCAAACTGCCGGATGGCGTGCGCCCAGCCATAAGCAAGCGTGATTTTACGATTGTGACCGTCGCACCGCCGGTTGCCGAAAAAGCTGGCGCCGAAGCCGCAGCGCCTGCCGCTGCTGCGGCGCCTGCGGCTGGGGCGAAAGCTGCGCCTGCCGCTAAAGGCGGCGCTGCCGCCAAGGCGCCTGCCGCCGCCGCAAAAGCGCCTGCTGCGAAGCCCGCCGCCAAATCCGGCGGCAAGAAATAGCGCAAGACACAGGGCAGGGGACGGAATAGATATTGCGCCATTCTGTTTTCTGTCCTCTGCCCTCTGAAAAAAAGGGGCCGCGCCATGCTGCTCTTGGTGGGGCTCGGCAATCCGGGTCAGAAATATCTGAATAACCGCCATAATGCCGGCATGATGGCGGTGGATGCGATTGCGGTGCGTTACCGGCTGTCCCAGCCGCGCCCGCGCTTCCAGGGGCTTACCCGCGACGGGCTGATTGCCGCTGAAAAAGTGGTATGTCTGAAGCCCGCGACTTTCATGAACCTGTCCGGACAGTCTGTTGGCGAAGCGATGCGGTTTTTCAAACTGACGCCGGCCGATATAGTGGTTTTTCATGACGAGCTGGACCTTGCCCCTGGCAAATTGCGCGTCAAAACCGGCGGCGGCAATGGCGGGCATAACGGCCTGCGTTCCATTGATGCGCATATCGGGCTGGAATACCGCCGGGTGCGCATTGGTATCGGCCATCCCGGCAACAAGGATCTGGTCACGCCCTATGTATTGAGCGATTTCACCAAACAGGAAAACACGGAATGGCTGGACACCCTGCTTGATGCGATTGCGGATTGCGCGGAATATCTGACGCGCGGCGAGGATGATGCGTTTCAGAGCCGGATAGCGGCGAAGATAAAACCAAATCCGCGTACAGATAATCCGTCTAAAGATAAAAATACAGAAAAGGAATAACCCGGTATGGGATTCAAATGCGGTATTGTCGGCCTGCCCAATGTGGGCAAGTCAACTTTGTTTAATGCGCTGACGCAAACAGCGGCGGCCGAAGCCGCGAACTATCCGTTCTGCACCATAGAACCCAATGTCGGCGATGTGCCGGTGCCGGACCCGCGTCTCGACCGGCTGGCTGCGATTGCGAAATCGGCAAAAATCATCCCGACCCGCCTGTCCTTTGTCGATATTGCCGGGCTGGTGCGCGGCGCTTCAAAAGGCGAGGGGCTGGGCAATCAGTTCCTGTCGCATATCCGCCAGGTCGATGCGATCATTCACGTGCTGCGCTGTTTTGAGGACCCGAACGTCACCCATGTGGATGACAGGATTGATCCGGTTGCCGACGCCGAAACGGTGGAAACCGAATTGATGCTGTCGGATATGGAAAGTCTGGAGCGCCGCGTGGATGCCGCGCGCAAAAAAGCTGCGGGCAAGGACAAGGATGCGCTGGCGCAACTGGCGGTGATGGAACCCGCATTGGAGGTGCTGCGCGATGGCCGCCCGGCGCGCACCGCCAGTATCCCGGATGATCTGCGCCCGCTGTTTGAGCAGCTGGGTCTCATTACCGCCAAGCCGGTGCTGTATGTGTGCAATGTTTCCGAGGCCGACGCGGCCACCGGCAATGCCTATTCCAATGCTGTGGCGGCCAAGGCGAAAGCCGAAAATGCCGCAGCCATCGTGGTATCAGCGGCGATCGAGGCCGAAGTGTCGGCGCTGCCAAAAGAAGAACGCGCGGAATTTCTGGAAACTATCGGCCTCAAGGAGACAGGATTGGCGCGGGTGATTTTTGCAGGCTATGGCCTGCTGGATCTGGTGACTTTTTTCACTGTTGGCCCGAAAGAAACCCGCGCCTGGACCGTCCCGCGCGGCGCCAAAGCCCCGCAGGCGGCAGGCGTCATCCACACCGATTTCGAAAAAGGCTTCATCCGCGCCGAAACCATTGCATATGATGACTATATTGCCTGTAATGGCGAGAATGGTGCCAAGGATGCGGGCAAAATGAGGCTGGAAGGCAAGGAATATGTGGTGCGCGACGGCGACGTGCTGCATTTCCGCTTTGCGAATTGAGTATTATTTATAATCCAGTGGAGGGTTTTTCGCTTGCTTCGCCTAGTGCATTGGATTAGTATATGCAAGGCTCCTTACCAGTCACTATTGTCGAGACGCCAGAATTTCTGACCTTTGCGGGCAAGCTTTTACGCGAAGATGAACGCGACGCGCTGATTGACTATTTGGCATATAACCCAGCGGCAGGTGTGGTGATTGCCGGAACCGGCGGCATTCGTAAACTGCGTTGGGGGCTGGAGGGGCGCGGTAAACGGGGCGGGGCGCGAGTGATCTATTTTTATCATGGTACGGATTTACCGCTCTTCATCCTGACCGCATATGCAAAAAATGAACAGACGAATTTGAGTCAGGCCGACAGGAACAGCTTCAGACACTTAACCAAACTGATAGTGGATAATTACGGGAGAACAAGGCGATGACACGCAATGTTGCAGATAGTATCCGCACAGGACTTGAGGAGGCGCTCGATTATGCGCGTGGCGGGGCTGATAAAAGCAGATATCGCATTCATGTTCCAAAGCAGATCAATGTCCGCGCGATACGTGACAAACTTGGCATGACCCAGGAAGAATTCGCCGCCTGTTTTGGTTTTAGCGTTAATACCTTGCGGCACTGGGAACAGGGCAAGCGTCAGCCCGAGGGGCCAACCCGCGCCTATCTGCTTGTGATCGAGCGTGCGCCAAAGGCGGTGCAAAAAGCGCTGCGGGCCGCGTAATCAGTCAACTTTGTTTAACAGGAAAGTCATGACAGAGCCAAAATATTACTGGGAAGATTTCGTGCCGGGCGAGGTGGTGAAGTTTGGCGCCTATGCCGTTACCAAAGAAGAGATCATCACCTTCGCCAGCGAATATGATCCCCAGCCGATGCATATAGATGAAGAAGCGGCGAAGAAAACCTTTATTGGCGGGCTGTGCGCCAGCGGCTGGCATAGCTGCGCGATGGCGATGCGCATGATGTGTGATCATTATCTGCTGCAATCGGCCGGCATGGGCGCGGCGGGGGTGGATGACAGTAAATGGCGCGCGCCGGTCCGGCCCGGTGAGATTTTATCCATGCAGCGCGAATGTCTTGAGCGCCGGGTTTCAAAGTCGCGTCCGGAAATGGGGCTGACGAAATTCCGCCACACCATGACCAATCAGCATGGCGAAGTGAAAATGATCATTGAAGGCAGCATGATGTTCGGGCGCCGCCATCCCGGCGCGGAGGTCTGAGCGATGGCGCAGTGGCTGGAAGATATTGAACTGGGCAACCGCATTGATCTTGGCGCATGGAAGATGGATGAAGCCGAGATGATCGCCTTCGCCCGCAAATATGATCCGCAGCCCTTTCATATTGATCCGGCGGCGGCGGCGGCCTCGCATTTCGGCGGCATCATTGCCAGCGGCTGGTTCACCATTGCCTGCTGGATGCGCGCGATGATGAAGCACCGCAATGAACAAAATCTGAAATATGCGCAGCCGGAAACGCAAAGCCCGGGGCCCAAGCCGCAAAACGGGCCTTCACCGGGCTTTGTCAATCTGCAATGGCCAACCCCGGTGCGGCCCGGCGATGTCATTACCTTCTCGGCCACCACGGCGGAAAAACTGGTGATGAAATCGCGCCCGGGATGGGGCATTATCCGCAGCACCAATGAAGGGTTCAATCAGAAAGGTGAACTGGTTCTGCGTTTTACCGGCCAGGGCATGGTAAGCCGCAGATCATAATCAAACCGGGGAGGAACGGCATATGGCGCATCTGGGAAAAATGATCACGCTGAAAAGCGGTGACGGGGCTGAGATTGACTATTATCATGTCGCGGCACAGGGCGCGCGCAAGGGCGGCTTGGTTTGTGTGATGGAAATATTCGGCGTCACCGATCACATCAAGGATGTATGCGACGCCTGGGCGAAGGACGGGCTGGAGGTGATTTCACCCGCGCTCTATGACCGCGCGGAAAAGAATTTCCAGGCCGATTACTCCCCTGACGCGATCCAAAAGGGGCTGGCGCTGCGCGCCAAAACCAGTGCTGAAAACAACATACAGGATGTGCAGACCGGCATTGATTATCTGAAGGGCCGCAATGCGGGCCCCGTCTATGTCACGGGCTATTGCTATGGCGGCACGGTAACCTGGCTGGCGGCCTGCCGCTGCACCGGGCTTGCGGCGGCGGCGGGCTATTATGGCGGCGGCATTGGCGATTATATCGGTGAAAAGCCGAAATGCCCTACCATCCTGCATTTCGGTGAACATGACAAAGGCATCCCCATGACGACGGTGCGCAAGATCGAAGCCGCGCGTCCGGAGGTGAAGGTTTATGTCTATGACGCCGGGCATGGCTTTCAGTCCGACCGGCGCAGCGATTATAATGAGGCCTGCGCCAAACTGGCCAAAAGCCGCTGCCTCGAACTGTTCGCCGCGAACAAGGGCTGAGCATCAGGGAGCACACCGCATGACACAGCAAGACAAGTTGGGAACGGTCGGCGGATTATTCCGTTATCCGGTGAAATCCCTTGGCGGTGAGGCGCTGGCGGCGGCGCAGATCGGCGTTTCGGGAGTCGCGGGGGATAGAATATGGGCGTTTCGTGACCTTGGCCGCAATGAAATCAGCAGCGCCAAGCGCAACCCGCTGCTGCTGCGGATTACCGCCGCATTGCAGGATGATGGCCATGCCAGGCTGAGTTTCCCGTCCGGCGAAACATCCAGCACGGCGGCGCCGGACTGCGCGGATAGAGTCTCAGACTTTATTGGCCGGCCACAGGCGCTGTTTGGATTGCGTCCGGCCAGTGATGTGGCGCACTTTGCCAGGGCGGGTGTGGCAGTGGAAAATATGGAGGCGGATATCAGAGGCGTGCTGGGATTGCTGCCCGATGAGACGCTGCCGGATTTTTCCAAATTCCCGGCCGAGGCGCTGCGCAATGCGACCGTGCCCGGCACCTATTTTGATGGCGCAGTCATTCATATCATCCTCGCGTCCGAACTGCGCCAGATACAGGCTTCCGTATCCGGGGCTGAGGTGGATGCGCTGCGCTTCCGGCCCAATATCGTGCTGAATGATCTGGCGGCGCCGCTTGTATCGGATGATCTTGTTGGCGCAACCCTGCGGGCTGGCGACAGTGTCCTGCGTCTGGATTATATGGTGCCGCGCTGTTCCATGACGACGCATGAACAGGGCCGGCTTGGCAAGGCGCCGCAAATCATGCGCACCCTGGTGCGCGACTGGAAGCATAATTTCGGACTATATGCCTCGGTGCAGCAGGGCGGCCGGATCAAACTGGATGATGTGATCGCGCGGTGTTAGGACAGGCGGCCCGTCAGGCGCTGGTCCAGCCTGTTTATCTGCCGGCTGGTTTCCTCACTGTCCCAGCCCAGTTCGCCCGCCATAATGGCGGCTGCCTTTTGCAGCGCGGCGTTACCTGGGTGACCCAGCGTGCACAGTCCGGTGCGGCGCAACAGCGCATCTTCCAGGTTTAACGCCATCTCGAAACGCGCGGCGTAGCGGATTTGCGCGCCCGCTTCCGGCAAATGACCGGCAAGGGGTGCGGCCATGACGGGGTCCTGCGCAATGATCGCCATGATATTTTCCATGCGCGCGCCATAATTGCGCGCCAGATGTTCCACCGTCGCGGCGTCAAACGCCCGATGGCGCGCTTTCGCCTCCGCCAGAAATTCCGGAAAGCTGCGCATGGCGCCGATCAGCGGGGTCTGTGCAGTGCGCGACTGCGGGCCGGGCCGGGCAAGTTTGCGGCAGGCCAGGTCAACCACTTGTTCCGCCAGATGGCGCGACGTGGTCCATTTGCCGCCCAGTGCGGAAATCAATCCTTCACGGGCCTCTTCTTTGGCGTGATCGAAAATTTCCGATCCCCGGCTGGCCCCATAGGTCGCCCCGCCCGCATCCGCCGGGTCCGCCACCAGAGGCCGCAGGCCTGCATAACTGTGTAATACGCAGCCACGGGTCAGCCTGGCCTGCGGCAATCCGGCGTTCACCTTGCCGAGAAGTTCCGCAATATCGGCCTCTGTAACGGCCAGATTATCCGGATCATCTGTGTACGGCGTATCTGTCGTCGCCAGAATTGAATGGCCGCGCCAGGGCAGCACAAAAAAATGCGCGTCCCTGCCGATGACTGCAATGGCCCGGCTGGACAGGGAACGGGTTATCAGGTGAATGCCCTTGGAGCGTTGCAGGCATATTGCGGCCTGTTTGCCGGCAAGCGCGCCGATCCCGTCGGCCCAGGGCCCAGCGGCATTGATGGTCAGGCTTGCGCTGATATCATATTGCGCGCCGCTGATATTGTCGTGCAGCCGGGCGCCGGTTACCCGTCCGGGCGCGCCATTCAGCCCTATTACCCGTGCATAATTGGCGATCTGAGCGCCATTGCCGGCGGCGCCTGCGAGAAATTCCAGCGCCAGGCGTTCGGGCGCATGCATCTGGCAGTCATAATAGCGCAGCGCACCCGCATCTGCCGCGCCGTTCAGCAGCGGCTCTGCCGCAACCGCCTGGGCGGGCGAAAGCGCGTCATGCCCGGGCAATAATTTGTCCGCCTGCATGTCCTTGTTGCGGTCAAACGCCAGGACATCATATAAAGCCAGCCCCGCACGCAATGTCAGATGCTGCATGCGCGATGCGGCGGGCAGAATGAACTGCAACGGCATCACCATGTGCGGCGCGATGTTCAGCCAGATCCGCCGCTCGCGTAAAGATTCCCGCACCAGGGAAAATTCGAAATTGCGCAGATAACGCAGGCCGCCGTGAATAAGTTTTGACGATGCCGAAGTCGTGGCGCTGGCAAAGTCATTCTTTTCCGCCAGTGCAACCCGAAGCCCGCGCAGGCTGGCATCCCAGGCAATGCTGGCGCCCGTAATGCCCCCGCCAATAATGAGCAGATCAAACTGCGTGGCGGCCATTGCGGCAAGATTGCGTTGCATTTGGCGATCCCTGAAAAAAAGGCCGGGGGATGCCCGGCCTTTTTTAGTTCGTCTGTGAATGAAGCATTACACTTTTTGCAGAATGTGAACGATGCAGATGGAGCCTGCGCCCATCATATGGACAAGTCCGGTGCGTGCGCCTTCGACCTGGAACTTGTCCTGCTGGCCGCGCAACTGGCGCGTTGCGTCCCAGACCTGCGCCAGACCGGTTGGCCCGCCGGGGTGACCGCGCGCGATCAGGCCGCCATCCGGCGAGAAGGGAACCCTGCCGCCAAAGGTGGTTTCGCCATCGGCCAGCATCCGGTCGCCTTCGCCCGGGCCGCAGAAACCGAGCAGTTCATAATACATCAACTCCTCAATCGGGAAAGCGTCATGTACATGCACGAAGTCGATATCTTTGGGCCCAAGCCCGGCTTCCTCATAGGCCAGCCTGCCAGTGATCTCGGTCGAATAAGATGGTCCCACCACGGCGCCCATGAAGATATGGCCTTCGCCATAATGTTCAGATTGCGATTGTGACGCCAGCACCTTGATCATCGGGCGTCCGTTGGCGTGTTTCTTCGCCCAGGCTTCGGTGGCGACAATCGCGCCCGCAGCGCCCGCGCCGCTGGCGCAGGCCATCATGGCGGTATGCGGATAGGCAACCATGTCCGAGGCCAGCACTTCTTCCGCCGTCACTTCATGATCGGCGCGGCGTTGCGCCATCGGGTTATGGCGCGCATGATTCCAGTTTTTGGCTGCAATCTTGGCGAAAGTTTCGATGGTGGTGCCGTTTTCATGCATCCGGCGCTGTGCCCACATGGCGAAAAATCCGGCGGGCAACATGAGATTTTCCATCGAAGGCAGCTTTTTCTTGCCTCTGACGGGCTGGCTCATGGGATTGCCCATCAGGCGCATATCGTCATAGCCAATCGCCATGGCGACATCGGTCTGGCCGCCGGAAACCGCCCAAACGGCCTCACGAAACGCCGAAGAGCCGGTGGCGGAGGCATTTTCCACATGCGTGACAGGCACGCCGGTCAGGCCCAGATCCTTGGCAAAACCAATGCCTTCCGTCATGCCGCCGCCAATATAACCATTGTATAAAGCGCCTACATCGCGAAATTTGATGCCTGCATCCTTCAGGGCCTCGGTGCCGGCCGTAAAATACAGATCGCGTTTGGGAATATGGTCCTTGGAGAACCGGTGCATCCCGACACCAATTACGTAAACATCTCTATTCATTGCTTGATTCTCCTAGACGGGCGTAAATTTGAAACTGCAATACTGGGTGCCATCCTCGTCGGTGACGACAGGATTGGGCGTCAGGCGCATTTTCATGCCGATTTTCCAGTCACCCATCTTGCCATCGATCGGGGCCTGAATGCGTACCCCTTCCGGCAGGTCGATCTGGCCCACGCCATAACCCGGCACTTTTTCGCGGCTGCCCATTTTTGGCATCATGATAAAGGACCAGGAATATAATTCACCGACCGGGGACAGTTCCACATCCACGACCGGTTCGGAGGTCACGGGGCACAGCTTTCGTATTGGAAAGTAAGTCTTATTTGCAGCCTTGCTGTAGGAGCCGATCAGCCTGCAAGGCAATTCCGGATTTTCCGGGATCACCATATAGCCTTCTTCCAGGGGGACCATTTTTGCCATTTTGTTCCTCTCCGCTTGGGTTTTTAATTTTACTGCCTTGGTGATCGTGGCTTGCCGACAAAATGTCAAGATCAAACATAACCCGGCTATTGGCCGCGAGACAGGATTGGACAAGTTGATTTATGTATCCGGGAGTGAGGTATTTATGTTGCTGACGACATAGTTCTGCTTGCAACTTTAATTGCTTTTCATGATAAGTAGGGCCCGCTAGGGGTCAAGGGCGCATTGCCGTAAATTCAAACGGCATCGTTTCAGACAACTTACAATAATATACATAGGCAATAACAGGCAGCACATGCCGGTTGCACGCAGTACGCTGGGAGGAACACCGTGAAAGATATTGAGAATTTTGTATTCCGCTTCAGAGTGGCAATATTATCCAGCCTGTTTCTGTTGACTCTTTTTATGGGATTTTTTGCTTCCAAGCTGCATATGGATGCAGGCTTTCGCAAGATGCTGCCTATCGGCCATGAATATATTGATACATTTTTTCAATATTCCGAGGCTTTTGGCGGCGGCAACCGCGTGCTGGTCGTGCTTGAAGCCAAAAATGGTGAAATCTGGACACCGGATTTTTTGGCTACTCTCAAGCAAGCCACCGATGATATTTTCTTCATTCCCGGTGTTGCGCGCCATACCGTCACATCGCTCTGGACGCCCAATACCCGCTTTATCGCAGTGACAGAAGACGGGCTTGAGGCCGGGGACGTCATTTCTGCCGATTTCAAACCCACACCCGAAGGCATCAAAAAAGTCATTGATAATACCCTGCGGGCCGATCTGGTCGGGCGCCTGGTAGCAACCAAATTCAATGCCGCGATGATCCGTGCGGAATTGCTGGATTTCAATCCGGAAACCAAACAGCGCCTGAATTATTTCGATGTGGCGTACAAGCTGGAAAATGAAATCCGTGCGAAATATATTTCGGACACTGTTGATGTCAAAATTATTGGTTTTGCGAAACTGACTGGCGACATCGCCGACGGCGCCAGAAGCGTGGTGACCTTTTTTGGTGTGGCTTTTGTGCTGACCTGCGTGATGCTCTGGTTATATTGCCGCTCGGTACGCCTGACCTTGGTGACGGTTGCCGCCTCGCTCTGTTCACTGATCTGGCAATTCGGCCTTCTGAACATTATGGGTTTCGGGCTTGATCCGCTGGCGGTGCTTGTGCCGTTCCTGGTGTTCGCTATCGGCGTCAGCCATGGTGTGCAGCAGATCAACATGGTGGGTGCTGAAATCGCCGCCGGTCTGGACAAGGAAAATGCCGCCAGGGTCACATTCTCGTTCCTGCTGCGTCCGGGCGCTGTGGCGCTGATGACCTGCCTGGCGGGCTTTGGTACATTATATATCATTCCTATCGGGATGATTCAGGAACTGGCCATCACTTCTTCGATTGGCGTCGGCCTAAAGATTGTCTCCAACCTCATCATGCTGCCGCTTCTGGTGTCCTTTATTGCGCCGGGTCCGGAATATGGGCCCAAGGTGAAAGCCGCGATGGATTCACGCGCCCGCGCATGGCCCTATCTGGCCAAAATTGCTCTGCCGAGAAACGCCTTTATATTTATTGGCTTCTGCATTGTGCTGGGGATATTCGGGTTCATCCAGGGCTCCAAGCGCCAGATCGGTGACGTGCATGCGGGGGCGGGAGAGTTGCATCCTGATTCGCGCTATAATTCCGACAGCCGTTTCATCGCCGAGAATTTCGGGCTGGGCCTGAACGTGCTCACCATCATTGCTGAAACGCCGAAGGCGGCGTGTATTGATTATGGCGTTATGGATTTTCTGGACCGGCTGGCCTGGGAAATGCTGAATGTTCCGGGCGTTGTCTCGACCCTTGGGCTTACGGAAATCGCCAAAAACTCCAATGCGCTCTGGCAGGAAGGGCATCTGAAAATGAATGCCCTGCCGCGCGCCAGCTCGGCACTGGCCCAGGCCACATCCGGTATCGAAAGCGGCACCGGCCTGCTGGATACGCAATGCTCGATTCTGCCGACGCATGTTTATCTTGCCGATACCAAGGCAGAAACCGTGAAGCGCGTGGTAAAGGTGGCGGAAGATTTTATCGCCAATCCGGCCAACAAGTCTGACGATGTGAAATTGCGCATTGGCACAGGCAATGTGACGATCGTTTCGGCGACTAACCAGGTGGTGGAGCATTCGGAAATTCCGATGCTGCTCTATGTGTATGCCGTGGTGATGGTGCTGGTGATCTTTGTCTATCGTGAATGGCGTGGCGCGATCTGTTGTGTGGTGCCGCTGGTGCTGTCCACGATTATCGGCAACTGGTTCCTGAATGGCGCGGGCATCGGCCTTAAAATTTCGACGCTGCCGGTGCTGGCCATTGCTGTGGGTATCGGCGTCGATTACGGCATTTACGAATATAACCGGATGCAACGCTATATGCGCATGGGCGTCAGCCCGCATGAGGCCTATTTGCAGGCGCTGAACGATGTGGGCTCCGCCACCATGTTCACCGGCGGCACGCTGGCGATCGGCGTCTCCACCTGGATTTTCTCTGAGTTGAAATTCCAGGCGGATATGGGCCTGCTGCTGACCTTCATGTTTGTCGTCAACATGATTGGCGCGATTACCCTGCTGCCCGCCATGGTCGCGGCGCTGGAATATCTGTGGCCGCTGAAGCGCAAGCCGCTGACCGAAGAAGAAGCGCGCGCGATTTCCCGCATGCACTGATTGCTTAACGCGCATTCAGGAAACAAAAAAGGCCCCGTTTACCGGGGCCTTTTTATTGCCAGTGGCGATTATTATTTCTGCAACAGCTTGAAAACGCGGGCGGTGCCGTCATTGACGCTTTCATAGGTGACAGGGTTGGTGAAGTCGCTGATCCTGTCCCAATTCGCGGCGACGTCATCGGCGCTGACAGCGCCTGGTATATGCATTCCCTGCGCCTCAATGGTTTTAACGGCTGCAAAGAAGCCCGCGCCCGCCGTAATGATGGCGCCCGATGGGGCGTCTTCGCTCAGCATGAACAATACCGCAGGCGTCACCAGTTCCGGCTTCAGCGCCTCCAGCGCCTGGGGCGGCATAATGCTTTCGGTCATGCGGGTGGCGGCGATGGGGGCCAGCGTATTGACCTTGACGTTATATTTGCGGCCTTCCTGTTTCAGCGCGTTCATCAGCCCGACCTGGCCCAGTTTGGCGGCGGCGTAATTGGTCTGTCCGAAATTGCCAAACAGCCCGCTGCCGGATGTCACCATGACGATGCGGCCATAATTCTGTTCGATCATGATAGGCCAGACGGCTTTGGTCACATTGACCGCGCCCATCAGATGCACATCGACAATCAGTTGAAAATCATCCAGGCTGACCTTGGCAAAGCTCTTGTCACGTAAAATGCCTGCATTATTCACCAGCAAATCGACCCGGCCATAAGCATCCATGGTCTGCTTGACCAGATTTTCGACACCCTTTCTGTCGGTGATGCTGGAGCCATTGGCGATAGCCTCGCCGCCCGCCGCCTTGATTTCCGCAACGACTTTTTCGGCTGCCTGGCTTGAGCCGCCGGTGCCGTCCACATTTCCCCCTAAATCATTAACGACGACTTTGGCGCCCAGTTTGGCCAGCGCCAGCGCATGTGAACGCCCGAGACCGCCGCCCGCGCCCGTTATGATTGCCACTTTTCCGTCAAACCTGATGGTCATGGAAGGCTCCTTTTCTGCTGAGATGTATGTTTTTGGTGTTGAGATGGGCTATTCTTTGCCCCAGCCGGGCCAGCAGGTCAAGCATCGCCGGCGGCAGCAGAAGCGGGCGGCTGCTGCGGGCGCGCATGCACCCACAGGACCGGTGCAATCATTGGCCGGACCGGCCATGCTGAACGCGGTATGAACTGAAGGAAAGCGCAATGAAACTGTATGATTATAAACCGGCCCCCAATCCGCGCCGGGTGCGGATATTTCTCGCCGAAAAAGGCGTCAGCATTCCCACAGAACAGGTGGTGCTGATGAAGGGCGAACAGCGCGCCGCTGGTTTTGTTGCAAAAAATCCGTTTGCGCGCGTGCCGGTGCTGGAACTGGATGATGGCGGGATGATTTCGGAATCCGTCGCCATCTGCCGCTATATTGAAGGATTGCATCCGAATCCGCCGCTGTTTGGCCGCGATGCCCTGGAACAGGTGTTTGTGGAAATGTGGCAGCGTTCGGCGGAGTTCGAGCTGATGTTTCCCATCACACATGCATTTCGCCACGGCACTGAGATTGGCAAGGGGCTGGAATCCAGTCAGAACGCCGCCTGGGCCGAAACATCGCGGGCGCGCGCGCTGAACGGCATGAAAATTTTCGATGCGGAACTGGGCAAGCGCGAATTTATAGCCGGCGCGGAATTTTCAATTGCGGACATCACCGCGCTATGCGCGATTGATTTTGGCGCCAATACCGGCGCACTGAAAATGCCGGACACGCTGCAAAATCTGAAACGCTGGCACGCCACGGTTTCGGCGCGGCCAAGTGCTGCGGCTTAAATTCCGAACGCCGCGGCGATCAGCTCGTACGACCGCACGCGGTCGGCATGGGCATGGGTGATGGTCAGCAGGATAAATTCATCTACCCCATGATGCGCGCCCAGTGCATTCAGCCGTTCCGCGCATTGCGCGCCCGTGCCGGTAATGCCGCGCTGGCGGATGCTGTCATATAATCCCTGTTCGGACAGGGTGAAGGGGTGCGCGTCCACCTGTTCCGGGCTGATGAAACGCCCGCGTGAGCCGAGCAGCAATTGCGTCACCCACAGATTACGCGGCTTGGCAATATGCTGCGCCGCTTCTGCGGTGTCCGCCGCCAGCGCATTCACGCCGAGCGCCGCATAGGGCTGCGCCAGTCCTGCGGAGGGCTTGAAGTTGCGGCGATAGGCGTCAACCGATGCTTCGGATTGTTCCGGCGTGATGAAATGCGCATGGCAATAAGGCAGGCCGAATTGAGCGGCATAGAGCGCGCCCTGCACGCTGGAGCCCAGCATCCAGCTTTCGGGCAGTGTCTGGATCAGCGGCATGGCGTGAATGCCCTGATAGGGATGTTCGGGCGGAAAATTATCGGCCAGGAACTGTTGCAGCAATTCGATCTGTTGCGGGAACACGTCAATCGGATAGGCTTTGGGGCCGGGTTGCAGTGCGGCCGAGGTGCGCGGATCGGTGCCGGGCGCGCGCCCCAGCCCCAGATCAATCCGCCCGGGATAGAGCGCCTCCAGCATTTTGAAACATTCCGCAACCTTGAGCGGGCTGTAATGCGGCAGCATGACGCCGCCTGCGCCCACACGGATGCGCATGGTTTCGCCTGCGATCTTGCCGATCAGAATTTCCGGCGCCGATCCCGCAAAGCTTGCGGTGTTGTGATGTTCCGCCACCCAATAGCGGTGATAACCAAAACTGTCACAGGCTTTGGCCAGCGCGACACTTTCGGCCAGCGCCTGTGCGGCGCTGCCGCCATCGCGGATCGGGGATTGATCAAGTACGCCTAGTCTGGTCATAAAATCCCTATTGCCGGCGCAGGGCCTGGATCACGCTGAACGGCGATAGGCTGCACAGGATCATAATAGCTGAAAATACCAGCAAGGCGTCCGAAGTGTGAAATATATCCTGTAACAGGCCGCCCATCCAGGAACCGAGCGCCGCCCCAACGCCGCCCGCCATGCTGATGGCGCCATAGATCCTTCCAAAATTTGGCCCGCTGAAAATGCGCGACGCCATGACCGAAACCGTGGGGCCGCGCGCGCCCATCGACAGGCCAACACTCAGCACCAGCAGCGGAATAGCGATGACCGAGGGGTAATATTTGATCAAAAACAGGCTGAATACCGATGTTAGGCTGAGAATATAGCTCAACAGGACCGCGCGGCGCGGGCCGATACGGTCACCCAATGTGCCAAAACCGATAATGCCAATGGGGCTAAGCAGCCCGATAAAACCAAATGCGGCGGCCGCGTGCATCGGTTCCACCCCGGTTTCAATCATGAAGCTGACGGAATGGATCATCACGGCCATCACGCCCGCGCCGGTAAAGAAAAATATCGCCGCCATGCCCCAGAAAGGCGCGGTCCGCACGGCGCGCGACAGCGTCCATATGCCGCTTTCCAGTGCCGATTTCGGATCGGCCTTGTCGCGATGAAATTGCCGGTAGGAAGGGTGCCCCGCGCGGATTTTCCGCCAGGGCAGGATCAGCATGATGGGAACCAGCAATGCCAGGATAATCGCGTAAATCTGATAGGTGGCCCGCCAGTCATATCGCGCAATCAATAATGCCGCGGCGGGTGAAATAATCAGCGTGCCCACCCCGCTGGCGGAATAGATCACGCCCATGGCCGTTCCCACCCGCGCATGATACCAGCGATTGATCAGAACCGCGGCAGGCACAGGACCGATACAGGCAATGGCGACGCCCGCCATCAGGCCCAACGACAGATACAGCATGGTAATATTCTGCGCTACGGAAGCGGCGGCATAGGCGCCCGCGAACAGGGTCAGTCCGATAGGATACAGCACCCTGGGCCCAAGCCGTTCCATCAGGCCGCCGGTTATGGGCGACATCAGCCCGCTCAGCAGCATGGCAACAGAGATAATGCTGGAAACCTCGCCGCGCCCGGCCGAAAGGGCGGCCTCCAGCGGCAACAGGAATACGGAAAAAGACAGGTTCATACCCGCCGCAAGCAGCGACAGAAAGAAGCACAGCGCCAGGACCAGGCTTGCAAACAGGGCCGGCCGCTTGACAGCGGCGTCAGAAGGCTGGGACATAAGTTACCGGGAAAGGCTGGAAATGATGATCCGGGAACCCTATGCCCTTCAATGGCATAAGGCAATTCGTCTCTTTCGGGACATTGGGCGCGGGTCTGGGCGGCCCGTCCCGGGCGATCATTGCGGCTTATGGGATCTGGGTGACGGCGCTGGAATGGGAAGCCGGTATCGCTGCTGCGGGCATGGAACAATCCATTATGCATGGTTTGGGGCGAAAAGGTGCCCATCACCCATTTCGACCCCGCGACGGCGCAGAAACAGGTGCGTAAAATTAACTGTTTCTTCTCCAAGGAAGCCCTGCATTCTGGCGCCATCGCCGTTTTCCGCTTCAGCGGCGACAATGGGTAAGCCCGTGCGCGCGCCCGCAATTGCCTGTCCCCGCTTTGACCCCGGCCGCAGTCTGTGCGATTATCGTCCGGTAAAATTCATACGCGGCGCGATTATACGGCCGGCATGGGGAGAAGCGGGAGATGAGCGGTAAAAAGACTATCCGCATCGGCGGCGCCACCGGGTTCTGGGGCGATACCAGCCTGGGCGCGCAGCAGCTGGTGCGCAGCGGCAATGTCGATTATCTGGTATTTGATTATCTTGCCGAGATCACCATGTCGATTCTGGCCCGCGCCCGGGCGAAAAATCCCGAACAGGGCTATGCGCTGGATTTCGTCTCCGGCGTGTTGCGCGGCATCCTGCCCGAAGTGGCGCGCCAGGGCATCAGGATCATCTCCAACGCAGGCGGGGTTAATCCGGTTTCATGCGGCCGCGCGGCGCAGGCGCTGGTTGACGAGTTGGGCCTCAAACTGAAAGTGGCCGTGGTGACCGGCGATGATATTCTCGGCCGGGCGGACGCGATGCGCAAGGCCGGCGTAAGGGAAATGTTCAACGGCGCTGAAATGCCGCCGAAGCTGATGTCGATGAACGCCTATCTGGGCGCGCCTGGAATTGCAGCGGCGCTGGACAGGGGCGCTGACATCGTCATCACCGGGCGCTGTGTCGACAGCGCCGTGACCCTGGGCGCCTGCATGCATGAATTTGGCTGGAAGCTGGATGAATATGACCGGCTTTCCGCGGGCAGTCTGGCGGGTCATATCCTCGAATGCGGCGCGCAGGCAACGGGCGGCATCCACACCGACTGGCATCTGTCGCCGGATTGGGACAATATCGGCTTTCCCATCGCCGAAGTGTCGCCCGATGGAAGTTTTGTGCTGTCCAAGCCGGATAATACCGGCGGGCTGGTCAGCTTCGGCACCGTCGCCGAACAGATGCTGTATGAAATCGGCGACCCGCAGGCCTATCTGCTGCCGGATGTCAGCTGCGATTTCTCCACCGTCACAATAGAGGAAACCGGCAAGGACAAAGTGCGCGTCAGCGGCGCCAAAGGCCTTCCGCCTACGGACAGTTATAAAACTTCCGCCACTTTTGAAGACGGATACCGTCTGGGCATGTATCACACCATCGGCGGAATTGACGCCGCCCTGAAAGCGGAAAAAACCGGCGAGGCGATTTTCAAACGGTGCAGCAGAATGTTCCGCGAAATGAACATGCCGGATTTCAGCGAAACCAGCATCGAAGTTGTGGGTGCGGAGGCCAGCTATGGCCCGCACAGCCGGGCGCGCGCGGCGCGCGAAGTGGTTCTGAAGCTGGCCGCCAAACATGAAAACCCGAAGGCGCTGGACATGCTGGTGCGCGAATCCACTTCCGCCGCCACCGCGATGTCGCCGGGAACCTGCGGCATGTCCGGCAACCGCCCGAAAACATCACCGGTGGTGCGGCTGTTTTCCTGCCTTACGCCCAAGCGCGAGATCCAGGTTGAAGTTCACATGGGCAATGAAACCATCCCGGTGGATGTGCCTGTTAAAGGCGGCTTCGACGCCAGATTGATATTGCGCCCGCACAGCATGGACGCGCCCGCGCCAATGGCGGAAATGGTTGAAGTGCCATTGGTGACACTGGCCTATGGCCGCAGCGGCGATAAGGGCAATCATTCCAATATCGGCGTCATTGCGCGCAAGCCGGAATATCTGCCCTATATCCGTGCGGCGCTGACGGAAAAAACCGTGGCGGATTATTTCGCGCATATTTTGCAGGGCAAGGTGCATCGCTATGAAGTGCCGGGGATATGTGCGCTGAATTTTCTGCTGGAGGACATTCTTGGCGGCGGCGGGGCCGCCAGCCTGCGCAACGATCCCCAGGGCAAGGCCTTTGCGCAGATGCTGCTGGATTATCCGGTAAGGGTGCCGCGCCTGATGGCGCAGGCCGAGGGGTTGCGCAGCGCTGCATGAGTGCAGCACGCCTGCCGCACGGGAAACGCATTATGATTAAACGGGCGGATGCGAAACTGACACCGCCTTTGCTTGCAGGCATGAAATCCCTTGCGGCGCTGGCTCTGGCGGCGCAGATGGCGGCGTGTGCGCCGCTCACCCAAAAAACCGGGCTCAATCGCATGCAGCCCGCTATTGAAGGCGGCGCCTATATTACGGCGGATGGCGTGCGTCTGCCGATGCGGGTTCACGCGGCCCCGGCGCCAAAAGCGGTGATTGTGGCCTTGCATGGCTTCAATGATTATAGCAGCGAATTTGATGCGGCCGCCGCCTGGTGGATGCGGCGCGCAATAACGACTTACGCCTATGATCAGCGTGGCTTTGGCGGCGCGCCGCATCGCGGTATCTGGCCGGGCGCGGGCGTGCTGGCGCAGGATGCCAGGCAGATGCTCCGGCTGGTGCGTCAGGCGCATCCCAAACAGAAGATTTTTCTGCTGGGCATGAGCATGGGGGGCGCCGTAGCGCTTGAACTGGCGGGGTCCGCCAGCCCTGGAGAGATGGATGGCCTCATTCTGGTGGCCCCCGCCGTGTGGGGCTGGTCGAGGCTTAATCCGGTCTATAGGGGGGTATTATGGCTTGCTGCCCATACCGTCCGGGGCAATAAAATGACGGGCGGCAACCTAGGCATTGTGCCGTCTGATAATATTGAAATGCTGCGGGCATTGAGCCGCGATCCGTTGATCATTCACGAGACCCGGACCGATGCGCTCTATGGCCTGGTGTCGCAAATGGAAACCGGTTTTCGTGCGGCAGAAAATGTCCGCGGCCCGGTATTACTGACTTATGGCGAACGCGATGAAATCATACCGGGAGAACCTGTTGCGGCGCTGGCCGCCGTCCTTGTGCAGCCCAAGCAGGCGATCTTCTATCCCAAGGGCTATCACATGTTACTGCGTGATTTGCAGGCGGAAAATGTCTGGCGTGACATTGCTGAATTTGTGGCCGCGCCGCAGGGCTGACGCGCTGTAAGCGGCTCGGTTAATCTCCTTTTAACAATTATGTAATAAACTGTGTAATTAGTATCCAGAAAGTTGCGTAATTGTTTGATACTGCCAACCCATGGCAGGGCGGACGGGAGACAATCACGGGCTTGAAATATGGCAGACGAATCGGCTGAAATGCACCCGGGTATCAGGGGAAGACTGGGCGCATGGCTTGCCGGCATAGGGGACGCTGCCAGCGACGCGCTGGCGGCCTACCGCGACAGGCTGGAGGCATATAAGACCAATTTTATTCATTGGTGGAACGGCGATATACCCAATATCCTGCCGCCATCGCGGCTTGTTGCTACTTCGTCCAAAACGCAAGTGATCGCGCCACGAAGCAGGAAACAGGAAATTTCTGCGCGCGCCATTGTCTCGCAGGCATTGTGGGGGCACGGCAATCTTACCCCTGGCACAGCCGAATTTATTACCGGACTTGCGGGCCGTCTGGGGCTAAACGCGGAAATGAGCATGCTTGATATCGGCGCCGGTCTGGGCGGGCCTTCACGCGCCATCAACCATGCCTATGGCATTTGGATCACCGCCTATGAAGCCATAGACGAGCATGTTGCCGCCGGCATGGAGCAATCGGTTATGCAGGGCATGGCAAAAAAAGTTCCGGTCCTCAAATTTGATCCTGAAGCGATCGAAATTCCCAAACACAAATTTGATTGTATTTTTTCCAAGGAAATGATGCATCACATAAAGGACAAGCAGCGGCTGATAAAGGAAATCCAAAGCGGGCTGAAACCGCAGGGCCAGTTTTTTATTATCAATTATGTGACCAACGATCCGGGCGGTCAGAATTCAGAGCTTTCCAAATGGAACCAGGCGGATGGGCAGACCAGCAATTTCTGGAGCAAAGAAAAATATGCCGCCGCATTTGCAGCGGCAGGTCTTGATCTGCGGGTTACAGAGGATCTGACCGAACAATATTGCACCATGATTGCCAATGGCTTTCGCGGCCTGAAACAGAACATGGAAAGCCTGATTGCGGAGGAAACGGATCCGGAAAGGCAGTCGGATTTACGCCGTGCGCTGGCGTTCGAATCCAATCGCTGGGCCGTGCGCGCCGAGGCGTTGCATGCAAAAGAAGTCTCCGTCGTCCGCTTTAGCGGCATGAACCCCAATAAATCGGAAATCCGCTAATAGCGGTCTGGCCTGCATGCGAAGAGGATGGTTATTTTCCTGGCAGGCGCACCTGCGCGGTGCCAAAAATGGATAATTCGCCGTCCTGATTCTCCGCCCGCTGTTCAATATCAATAATATTCTCGCCATTAATCTGACGCTTGCCGGTGACGGACCCGTTAATATACAGCACATCGCCGACCGGATTATGGCGGCGGATCTGCGCCCTGGCCTGCCGCAGAAAACCCGCATCGCCCATCCAGTTGGTCAGATGATGCGTCAGCCAGGAAAACCGTTCCGGCCCGTAATCATAGGCCTCCGGCGCGCCGACGGTGGCGGCGAACTCGCTTTCCCAATGCACACGTTCCGGGCAATCGGGAATGCCGAAACGGTTCTTGATGCCAAGTCCCGGATGTTTGTGAATTTGCCGCCAGTTCAGCTTGTTGGCGCGAATATAGAGCCCGCCCCAACCCTGCGCATAGGCGATAAAACCGGTCACCGTCATCGGCCCCTTGACGATGGTGGGAATTTTGTCACCCGCCTGCACATCTTCGAAATAGCGGGGGCGGCTGCCGCGCACTTCTTCCTGCGCGTAATGGCGGTAAATTTCCACCAGTTCCGCATCGCTGTAAACTTTGGGCGCCGCAGCCTTGACCGCGTCATATTTGGTGCCGCGTTCGCGCGCAATATCGCGGTCAGTGCGGAAACACCAGCTATCGGCCTCGCATAACAGTTCATCATGCTGATTGTAGAAATTCACATGATAGATTTGCTGAATGGCCATGCCGGAAAAGCGGGTTTCGTGGGGGATCAGATCCTTCAGCCAGGCTTCGGTGCGCAGCGCATCATTGCGGCGGATGGTTTTGTGCCAGGTGAAATCCGCCCCCGCCCACATGGCGTGCACCCCAGGCAGGCCGCCGACATAGCCTGAAATAATCCGGTCGCAGGCAAACAGAAAACTGGGCGGCGCAATAGTGCCCTTATACGGTGTCGTTGCCGCATAGTCCGGATCGCACCACAGCGGATTATCGTCACCGATGCCATGCGCATAATGACGGATATTGTCGCGGGTGGCTTCATGGCACCAGGGCTCCAGCGTGTCCTCGATACGCACGCCGATACGGCTGCGCAAATCTTCCAGCCCGCGCTCGGTGATGCCGGTAAATTGCCGCTCAATACCGTCCAGTTCGCTCTTGCTCATTTGCGCCCTCCATGCTGTGCTGCACAGCTATAACATAAACATTTGCATATTTATCCGATCCACAGCAAGTTAGTGAGCGGAATAATAATAACAGTCTGGCAGGGAGGTGCATCATGTCGATCAATACAGTTACGGGCACGGTTAAGGCAGAAGATCTGGGTTTTACACTTATCCATGAACATCTGTCTGCGGGCATGCCGGGATGGGAACTGGACCCCGATGATTTCAACCGCAAGGACGAAGTGGCCAGTGCGGTGGTCAAGCTTAAGGAAATCAGGGATCTGGGTGTCAAAAGCTTTGTTGATCCGTGCCCGATGGAACTGGGCCGCGATCCGGAGTTTGCCGCCGAATGCGCCGAAAAATCCGGCATGCAGGTAATTACCGCCACCGGCCTGTATAATGAGGCGCTGGGCATTCCGCAGCATTTCCGTCTGATGGATGCCGACACCATCGCTGAAATCTATACGCGCGAACTGACCGAAGGCATTGGCAAGACCGGTATCAAGGCCGGGATTATCAAGGTGGCGACCGGCGGCATACCCGGCATGACAGAAAGCAGCAACGCCATTAGCAAGGCGGAAATGCTGACCCTGCGCGCCGCCGCCAAAGCGTCAAAGGCCACTGGCGCGCCAATCCTGTGCCATAATAGCGAGGTCGAACCTTATGGCCGTCAGGTGCTGGATGTCATGGCCGAGGAAGGCGTCGATTTCAACAAGGTGCTGATCGGGCATGCCTGCGGTGTGGGCGATCTGAAATATTATTTCGACATTCTGGATCGCGGCGCCTGGCTCGGCTTTGACCGGTTTGGCCTGGAATCGATTGCGTCCGACAAATTGCGGCTGGCGGGCCTGATGGGGCTGCTGGCGGTCGGCTATGACCGCATCATGCTGTCGCACGACGCGGTGCATTGCCTGCGCGGGCGCGCGGGCGGCGGTTTCAGCGCCATGCTGAAGGGCAATCCGAAATGGAATTTCGCGCATATTTCGCGCAATATTCTGCCGCAGATGCGCGCGGCCGGCGTTTCGGAAGAAAAAATTACCGCGCTCACGACCAATAACCCTCGCAGCTATTTCAAGAAATAGGAAAACTCACATGGCCGGAAGACTCGAAGGAAAAGTGGTTCTCATTACGGGCGGCGCCAGCGGCATAGGCGCGGCGCATGCCCGCACATTCGCAGCCGAAGGCGCAAAAATTCTGATCGGAGACATTCAGGACCAGATGGGCCAGGAAGTGGCGGACGCCATCGGCATCACCAATAGCGGCGGCCAGGCGGCCTACACAAATCTGGATGTCACCAGCGAAAAAAGCTGGAACGACGCGGTCAAAAAAGCCGTCAATCTGTATGGCAAGCTGACCACGCTGATCAATAATGCGGGCATCGCCATTGTCGGCGGCGTCACCACGGAAAGCGAGGCAAGCTGGGATAAAACCATCGCCGTCAATCAGAAGGGCGTGTGGTATGGCATGAAAGCCGCGATCCCGGAAATGCTGAAGGCGGGCGGCGGCGCGATTGTCAATATTTCTTCCGTTTACGGAATTATTGGCAGCCCGGACATGCTGTCCTATCACGCCTCCAAGGGCGCGGTGCGGCTGATGTCAAAGGCGGCGGCGCTGGAATATGCCACCAAGGGTATCCGTATCAATTCGGTGCATCCCGGCATTATCGAAACCCCGATCCTGACCAAAACCTTTTCCGGCGGCGGCCCGGAAGTCGAGGCGCTGGTGAAGGGCATTCACGCCAAAACCCCGATGTCCCGCTTCGGGAAACCCGAAGAAATCGCCTATGGCTCCCTGTTCCTGTGCACGGACGAAGCGTCATTCATCACCGGCGCCGAACTGGTCATCGACGGCGGCTGGACCGCGCAATAATAAACCAACCCACACTTAACAGGGAGGACTGACATGACTGTAAATTCGGCAACCGGCGCGATCAAGCCGGAGGATTTGGGTTTTACCTTGGTGCATGAGCATCTTTCGGTCGGCTGGCCCGGCTGGGAACTGGATCCGCGCGATGTGGATCGCAAAAAAGAAATTTCCACTGCCGTGGAAAAGATGAAAGAGATCAAGGAGCTTGGCGTGCGCAGCATCGTCGATCCCTGCCCGATGGAACTGGGCCGCGATCCCGAATTTGCCGCCGAAGTATCGCAAAAATCCGGCGTCAATGTGATCGTGGCGACCGGGCTGTATAATGATGCGCTGGGCATTCCGCAGCATTTCCGTCTGATGGATATAGACGGCATTGCCGAAGTCTATACCCACGAAATTCAGGAAGGCATTGGCAGGACCGGAATCAAGGCAGGCATCATCAAGGTGGCGACCGGCGGCATTCCCGGCATCACCGCGCCGGGGCAGGGCGTTACCGCGGCAGAGCAGAAATGCCTGCGTGCTGCTGCGCGTGCGCATCGCAAAACCGGCGTGCCGATCCTGTGCCATAATGACGAAACCGAACCCTATGGCAGCAAGACGCTCGACATTTTTGCCGAAGAAGGCGTTGACTTCAACAAGGTGATGATCGGCCATGCCTGTGGCGTTGGCGATATGCGCTATTATTTCGAAATTCTGCAACGCGGCGCATGGCTGGGCTTTGACCGTTTCGGTATTGAGACGATCTGTTCCGACAAAATGCGGCTGGCATCGCTGATCGGCCTGCTCGGCGTTGGCTTTGACCGAATCATGATGTCGCATGACGCGCTGCATTGCTGGCGCGGGCGTGATACCGGGGTGCTGGCGGGCATGATGAAAGGATCGCCAAACTGGAATTTCGCGCATATTTCACGCAACATCCTCCCTGCCATGCGCAAGGCCGGTATTCCCGATGATCAGATTAAAACGCTGACCACCAATAATCCGCTAAACTATTTCAAGAAATAGGAGCCAGTCATGGCAGGAAGACTCGAAGGAAAAGTTGTTCTGATCAGCGGCGGCGCCAGCGGCATCGGCGAGGCGCATGCCCACGCCTTCGCAGCGGAGGGCGCGAAAGTGCTGATCGGCGACATTCAGGAAAAAATGGGCAAGGATGTGGCCGACGCGATTGGCATCACCAATAGCGGCGGCCAGGCGGCCTTCACCAATCTGGATGTGTCCAGCGAAGCAAGCTGGAATGACGCCGTTAAAAAGGCCGTCAATCTGTATGGCAAGCTGACCACGCTGGTCAACAATGCCGGCATCGGCATGATGGGCGGGGTCACCACGGAAAGCGAGGCCAGCTGGGACAAAACCATTGCCGTCAATCAGAAAGGCGTGTGGTATGGCATGAAAACCGCGATCCCGGAAATGCTGAAGGCGGGCGGCGGCGCGATTGTCAATATATCTTCCGTCTACGGAATTATTGGCAGCCCTGGCATGCTGTCCTATCACGCCTCCAAGGGCGCGGTGCGGCTGATGACCAAGGCTGCGGCGCTGGAATATGCCACCAAGGGCATCCGTATCAATTCGGTGCATCCCGGCATTATCGCCACTCCGCTGGCGAAAACCCTGCCCAAAGAAGCCATCGACGATATTTTTTCTAAAACTCCGATGGGACGTTTTGGCAAGCCGGTGGAAATCGCCAATGGATCGCTGTTCCTGTGTTCGGACGAAGCTTCGTTCATCACCGGCGCGGAACTGGTGATTGATGGCGGCTGGACCGCGCAATAAGCGCGGTCCCAATTTAAGACCGCGCAATAAGCGTGGTCCCAACTCAAGACCGCGCAATGAGCGCGGTCCTGCTTCCATGCCACGCAATAAAAAAAACCGGAAAACCGTGAAGGGTCTGTGCGATGGGACTGTATGAAAAATATTTTCTGCCGAAACTGATCAACTGCGCCTGCGGGGCTAAACCCATCATGCGTCAGCGCGCCAAAGTGGTGCCGCTGGCGCGTGGCCGGATTCTCGAAATCGGATCGGGTGCGGGGCATAATATTCCTTATTATGACCCGGCGCAGGTGGAAATGCTGTATGCGCTGGAGCCATCGGATGAAATGCGGGCCCTGGCGGCGGACCGTGTGGCCAAGGCGCTGTTCAAGGTGGAATTTATTGATCTTCCCGGTGAAAATATTCCACTGGAAGACAAAAGCGTCGATACGGTTGTGACGACATTTACGCTTTGCACCATTCCGGACGCGCTGACGGCGCTGCGCGGCATGTTGCGGGTGCTGCGGCCTGACGGGCAGCTGTTATTTTGCGAACATGGCATTGCGCCCGACGCCCCGGTTGCCAAATGGCAGAACCGGCTTAACCCGATCTGGAAGCCCATTGGCGGCGGCTGCAATATCAACCGCGCCATCCCCAGGCTGATTGAAAGCGCCGGGTTCCAGATCAATGATGTGCAGAGCATGTATCTGCCCGGCACCCCGCGTATTATGGGCTATAATTACTGGGGTTCCGCGCGGCGTTAACTTATTGTTATTCACGCTATGGTTTTATAAAAATCAAATTACAACCAAGCATGGGGATGTTCTGGGCGTAAGGCGCTGTCATGACGGTGAATTTTAGCGCGGCGGACACTGGGCTGAACCGGCTTGCCGTTTTAGTTGTCGATGATCACACCAATATGCGCAAGATTGTGAATACAATCCTGCATTCGCTCGGTATTCAATATGTCTATGAGGCCAGTGACGGGGCAGAAGGCTTCGAGGCCATGCGCGCCTATAATCCGGACATCATTATCGTTGACTGGGAAATGCCGGGCATTGACGGCATAGAGTTCACAGAGCATGTACGCAAAGCCAGTGACAGCCCCAATCCGTATGTGCCTATCATCTTTCTGACCAGCTATTCCGGCCGCAACCGTGTCTACCGCGCCCGCGATGCAGGTGTAACCGAATTTCTGGCCAAGCCCGTGTCCGCAAACGCCATTTATCTGCGGCTGATGTCGATAATAAACAGGCCCCGGCCATTTGTCCGGGTAAAGAGCTATTTCGGACCCTGCCGCAGACGCCGGGTTCTAAAAGATTATAGCGGGCGCGAAAGGCGGGTGGCCAGGGAAATGGAAACTGCCTGAGCAGTTTCAAGGGCGTTTTGATTACTCCTGACTCTCTCAGTGTCATTGCCCGGCTTGTCCGGGCAATCCAGGACCACAGGCCCAGACCTCTGAGTATGGCATGGATTACCCGGACAAGCCGGGTAATGACAATAAGGAGATCAAAACGATTTGACCCAATCGCATTATGATCAACAAAGCGGTATAAAAGCTTCTGTTTCAATTTGATACCGGTTTGATCTAGTGTGCTGCCACTGTTATTGCAATCTTTCATGACGGCTGAACTATGCGCAAGGAACACCGGCCATATTTATTGAAACGGATGGCGGCCATTTTATCAGATGCCTGGGCGCGGCATTTTTTGCTTCCGTCATTTGACCGTATCGGCGCCGGTCATAAAATTCTCAGCCCGTGGAGCGTAAGCATTTTCGGGGAACCCATCACCGCGGGGAAAAACCTGCATCTGCTGTCGGCGTTTTTTGCGCCGGTGCAGCTTTGCGTATGGAGCGGCGAAGACGGTAAAGGCGAAATCAGCATCGGCGATCACTGTCTGATATGCCCGGGAGTGCGCCTGTCATCGGCCAGCCGTATCAGCATTGGCGATAATTGCATGTTCGCCTATGGGGTTTATCTGACGGATGCGGACTGGCATGATATTTACGACCGGACCAAATCCATCGGCGCGAGCCGTCCCATAACTGTCGGAAATAATGTGTGGTTCGGGGATAATGCCTTTGTCGCCAAGGGTGTAACCATCGGTGAGAACGCCATCATCGGCGCCAGGGCCGTTGTGGTTCATGACGTGCCGGCCAATTGTGTGGTGGCGGGCAACCCGGCCAAAGTGGTGAAACAGCTTGATCCGGAACGTGAAATCAAAATTCGCGCCAGCCTGTTTCATCTGCCGCCGGATGAATTCATCCGATGGGAGGCGTCAATGGATAGATATATGACGCGCAATAATAGCTGGCTGGGCTGGTTGCGCGCCAGCCTGTTCCCGAAAATTGGCGATTGATGGAATCCGGTCAGATGCAGCGCGCGGGCGCAGATGAAAAAATAATAATTATCGGGGCAGGGATTACCGGGCTGGCGCTTGCGCTGGCGATGGGCGTCAAAGGCTGGCATGTCCGCCTGCTTGAACGCGATGCGCCGCCGCCGGAAGGCGGTCCCGAAGATGCGTTTTTGAATTGGGCGCGGCGCGGCGCCGCCCAGATACGCCACAGCCATGTTTTTCTGTCGCGCCTTACCAATCTGATGCGTGATCATTATCCGGCTTTGCTTGACGAAATGAAACTGGCCGGATGCCGCATTCTTGAATTCAGGGATGGCCTGCCATCAAGCCTGCTGTCCGCCTATGTTCCGGAACCGCAGGACGCCGATCTCAGTTTTGTCTCCAGCCGGAGGGTTACGCTGGAACTGGTGCTGCGCCGTCACGTGGCGGCCATGCCCAATGTCGCAATCATGCCGTCGCACAGGGCAACAGGATTTCTTTTGGACACACAGGCAAGCACAGTTTGCGTTAAAGGTGTCGAGGTTGAAACGCCAGACGGTGTCAGTCAGCTATATGCGGATCTGACAATAGATGCATCCGGCCGCGGCTCGCGCAGCCGCGCCTGGCTGGAAAAAGCAGGCATTGCGGTTGCCGAGGAAACGGCGCCTGCCGGCATAATCTATTTTACCCGGCATTACCGGCTGCGCCCCGGCATGCAGGAACCGCCGCGCAACATTCATCCAACTGTTGGCGATCTGGATTATATTAAATATGGCGTCTTCCGCGCCGACAATGGATGGTTTTCGCTGACGCTTGCGGCGCCGGAAATTGAGGCGGAACTGTGTGACGCAATCCGCGATGCTGAAATTTTTGACCGGATCTGTGCATTGCTTCCGGGTGTGGCGCCCTGGACGGATCAGGACAGATCGCAACCCATGTCGCCCGTCTTCGTCATGGGTGGTCTGCGCAGCCATTGGCGGCATTTTTGCGTGCAGGGCGATCCCGTGGCGTTAAATTTATTTGTCATTGGCGATGCGGCGGTTTGCAGCAATCCGCTCTATGGCCGGGGCTGTTCAGCGGGGTTTTTGCAGGCGCATTTGCTGGCGGAGATCTGCTCCGGCAGCGCCAATGCCTTTGAAAGGGCGATGCTGCTTGATATGATGCTGCGCCGTGAAATCCGGCCCTATTATGATCTGATGGTTAAACAGGACCTGCAATCCATCCGCCGTGCCGATGCGCTGCGTAACGGGGAATATAAGCCCAGCCTGCGCGCCCGGCTGACCCGGAAATTTTTCGAGGAGGGGATACGGCCTGCCTCGCGCGGGGATATCAAGGTCATGCGGGCGCTGATGCGCGGTTTTCACATGCTTGAAAATCCCAATTTCGCCTTGCAGGATCCGGATATTCTTCTGCGTATCACGCGCTATCTGCTGCGCGGGCGGCGGCGAAATGCCGGTCTGCTTGGCCCGCCGCTGGGCCCTGAACGCGCTGCCATGCTGGCGCTTTTGGATATTCATCCACGCGCTGCCTGACAATAAAGTATGATGGCAATTAAAAGCTTTATGGGGAAAGCTTTCTGGAACCGGAAACTGCGTCATTACCTGCTGGAAGAAACGGCGCTTCGCATGATGAAAGGATAGAAGCCATGAGCGATACGCAAAGCCTGCTGTTCGCCAATGATTTTTTCTATCGCTGCTTTGCTGCGCGCGATATGAAGGGGTTGGAAGAAATATGGGCCAATTCGCCTTCCATCAGTTGTACCCATCCAGGATGGAACCCGGTGATTGGCCGGATTGCCGTGCTGGAAAGTTTCCGTTCTATTTTTTTGGGGCCGCGTCCGCCCGATCTGCGCTGTGTGGCGCCGCAGGGGGTCATTCTGGGGGATAGCGGCTATGTGCTGTGTCATGAGGCGCTGGAGGGCGGGTATCTGGTCGCCACCAATGTCTTTATTCGCGAGGGGCGGTTATGGCGGCTGCATCACCATCAGGCGGGGCCAGGTGGAAATCCGCCGGAAACTGCTGATATTCCACCGGCAACCATGAATTAACAGCCTCCGGCGCAATCCCGGACTTGATTTTGTATCGAATATGAACAATTTTGTTCATTTTTAGGATAGACGATGAATATTGACCCCCTTACGCCCGGTATGCGCCAGCAGGCGCTTGGCGCCCATTTGCCGCATCGCGACAGGCCTTTGCGCATCCTGCTGCCCAGTTACCGCAGCGATCCGTATACAGGGGGGCAGGGGGTCTATATGCGCCATTTCAGCCGGGCCCTGGTTGATCTGGGCCATAAGGTTGACGTGATTTCGGGCCCGCCCTATCCGCATCTGGATCCGCGCGTCGGCCTGATCAAATTGCCATCGCTGGATTTATACGCCCAAGCCAGACCCTTGCTGGGCTTGCCAAAGGAGCGTTGGAAAAATCCTGTGGACTGGATTGAATATATTATTCACACCTCCGGCGGCTTTCCCGAAATCTACACTTTTGGCCGCAGGCTGGCGGATTATATGAAGGACCGGGTGCATGAATATGACCTGGTGCATGATAATCAAACCATCTGTCCGGGGCTGCTGGATTTGCAGCGCATGGGCCTTCCTGTCGTCAGCATCATTCATCATCCGATTACCATGGATCGCAAGCTGGCCATCGCGGCGCAGACAAATCTATTTTACAAATTTCTGTCATGGCGGTGGCACCGGTTTGTCAATATGCAGATTCGTGTCGCCCGGCAATTGCCCAACATCATTGCCGTGTCCAGATCCACGCATCGCGATCTGATGGCGCAGTTCGGCGTAAAGCCCGAACAGATGGAAATTATTTTCGAAGGCATTGATTGCGAAACATTCCGCCCGATGCCGGAAATAACCCGCCTTCCCAACCGTCTGATGGCGACCGCCAGCGCGGATGTGGCGCTGAAAGGGCTGGTCTATCTGGTGCAGGCCTACGCCATTCTGCTGAAGCAATTTCCGGATCTGGAACTGGTAGTGGTGGGAAAATTGCGCAGCGGGCCAACCGAAAGGCTGCTTGATAAATTGGGCATTAAATCGAAGGTGCGCTTTGTATCAGGCGTAACGGATGATGAAATCCGCAGGCTTTACGCCGAAACAACCGTGGCGGTCAGCCCATCGCTCTATGAAGGGTTTGGGTTTCCGGCGGGCGAGGCCATGGCTTGCGGGGTGCCGCTGGTCGCAACGACGGGCGGCGCGCTGCCAGAAGTTGTCGGCGATGCGGGCGTCATTGTGCCGGCGGGTGATGCAAATGCGCTGGCGGACGCCATTGCCGGGCTGCTGCGTGACCCCGCGCGGCGCGAAATGCTGGGTCCGCTTGGCCGCGAACGCATTGTACGCGAATTCAGCTGGCCGCTATGCGCGCAAAATCTGACGGAATATTATTACAGAATGCTGGACCGCCATGCGCACAATCGAAATTGAGCGGCTGGATATTTCCGACGGCGACACCGTGCTGGATCTGGGATGCGGTGAGGGGCGGCATCTGCATGCGCTATATTACGCCAAACGCCTGCATGCGGTGGGTATTGATCTCGGTTATGCGGACATGCTCAAGGCAAGGCAGGCGCTGGAGCAGTATCCCGATCTGGAATCCAATCCGCAACGCATATGCAGTTTAGCCCAGGCGAGCGCGCTTGCATTGCCGTTTCCGGATGGCTGTTTTGATGTGGTGCTGTGTTCGGAAGTGCTCGAACATATTCCCGATTATCAAAGCGCGCTGGACGAGGTGCGGCGCGTGCTGAAACCAGGCGGCACGCTGGCGGTCAGCGTGCCGCGCACCTGGCCTGAATGGATATGCTGGCAGCTCAGCCCCGGCGGCTATGCAAACTCTCCGGGCGGCCATATCCGCATTTTCCGCTCCGGTGTTTTGCGCCGGGATATTGAACGCCGTGGCATGCGGTTTACACGCCGGCATTGGGCGCATGGGCTGCATTCGCCATACTGGTGGCTGCAATGCGCGCTGTGGGACCGCAAAGAAACATCCCGCCTGGTGCGGCTGTACAGGCGTTTTCTGGAATGGGACATTCTTCAGCGGCCCGTATTAACCCGCCTGCTCGATAAATTGACCAGCCCGGTCATGGGAAAAAGTGTCGTGATGTATTTCGCCAGGGTCAAATAGGAAACGCTATTATGGAAAAATTATATCTGGCCAGGGGGCAGTTTCCGCCTAATTTCTTTGATGGCACCGCGTCGCGGATTTTGAGCCTGCAACGCGCCGATGGGGCGATACCCTGGTTTGACGGCGGTGTGGTGGACCCCTGGAATCATGTTGAAGCGGCTATGGGGCTCAGTATTCTGGGGCATTGGGACGAAGCCATCAGGGCCTATGACTGGCTGATTGATAATCAGTTGGCGGATGGTTCCTGGTGGGGTGAGCTTGGCGCGTCTGTTCCCATTGATCTGGTCAAGGCCACCTTTGACGGCGACGCCCCTGCTGGCGAACCGCCGGTGCGCGACAGCAATTTTTGCGCCTATATCGCAGTGGGCGTATGGCATCATTTTCTGGTCAGTAAAGACCGCGTTTTCTTGGCGCGCATGTGGCCCGCCGTTTCGCAGGCGATGGCGTTTGTGCTGTCGCTGCAATCGGAACATGGCGAAATCCGCTGGGCGGCATGGGACAGCCGCGAAGCGGATGATGCGCTGACCACCGGCTGTTCCTCCATCTATAAAAGTCTTGAATGCGCTATTTATATCGCGCGCGAATTGCACGAACCATTCCACGAATGGGCGGCGGCGCGGGCGCGGCTGGGCGATGCGTTGCGTCATAAGCCGCATCGCTTCGACCGCACCTGGGAATCCAAGGAGCGCTATTCGATGGACTGGTATTATCCGGTGCTTTCGGGCGCGCTGCGCGGGGATGCGGCATTGTCGCGGCTTTCAGGCAAGTGGAATATTTTTGTCGAAAGCGGGCATGGCTGCCGCTGCGTTTCCGACGAGCCCTGGATAACTGTTGCCGAAACATGCGAACTGGTGCTGGCGCTGCTGACTACGGGGCAGCCGGTGCGGGCAATGGAACTGTTCAGCTGGGTGCACAAATACCGCCATGACAGCGGCGCCTACTGGATGGGATACCAGATTGCGGAAAATGTTCCGTGGCCGGAGGAAATGCCGGCCTGGACGGCGGGCGCGGTGCTGCTGGCGGCTGACGCATTATGCGGCGTAACGCCCGCATCGCGGCTGTTTCTTGATGTGCTAGACGAGAATGCGGCGCAGCAGGCCAAGCGATTTTACCATCGCTAATTCCTCGAACATCCCGGACGCAAGCGCCAGTTTGTAAATTTCGTATGGCGCCTGGCCGCCATCTTCCGGATCGGGGAATATATCGTGAATGGCCAGGATGCCGCCCTGCATGACATGCGGGCTGAAGCCGCGATAATCCGCCAGCGCCATATCCAGCGCGTGGCCGCCATCAATGAACAGCATGGACAGCGGCATATTCCAATGGCGCGCCGCCAGCCGTGATTTGGTGACAATCGCGACCACGGTGTCTTCCAGTTGCGCGCGCCGCAATGTGTCGCGGAAAAACGGCATCGTATCCATTGCGCCGGCGCGCGTGTCCCAGGTATCCGGGTCGTGATGTTCCCAGCCGGGCTGGTTTTCCTCTGAACCGCGATGATGGTCGAGCGCAAACAGCAATGCGCCGCGCGCCTTGCACGCGGCGCCCAGATAGACGGTGGATTTACCGCAGTAAGACCCGATTTCCATCACCGGCCCAAGATGCGAAATATCAAGCGCCGCTTGCAGCAGTGCAGCGCCTTCCTGGGGGTCCATGAAGCCCTTTACAGTGGTAATGTCGATGGGCAGTGTCAGCACCATCAGCCGCCTCCGTAAACCGGTATTTGCACAATGCGCCGTTCGATATCGGCCAGTAATTCCAGATAAAGCGCGCTTTCAACGTCGCCGAAACGCCGTTCAAATTCCTGTTGCGTCAAATTGTCCGGCAGGCCGTTAATGTCAGGAAAAAATTCATCTTCGTTTTTCACCCTGGACAATTTTTGCTGAATGCGAAGGGCGATTTTAATATCGGAAGCCTGTTCAGCCAGCACAACCCCGGCACGGTCACCGGCAATGTCGGAAAAGCTGAAACCGCTGCCGCCGCGCAAGGTGTCGGCGATTTCCTTGAATTCGCCGATGGCGTTGGCAACCCCGACACCTGCGGCAATTTGCAGGCCTGCGGATGTCAGATAGTGCTGCACCAGATCGTGGCGGCGCTTCACGGTAACATTATGGCTGCCCAGCCTTGAGCCGCCAAAATAATTCTGCCCGGTTGCAGCGACCATTTTTTTCATTCTTGAATCGCCAAAATAAATCGCCAGCGCCATGATCGCCGCCTGATTTTCGGTTACGGCCTGCGCCCCGGCTGAACCGCTGCGGCTGACCGCCAGTTCGAATACCGGGCGAATATATTGCGTAAGTGAAACATATCCTCCCCGCACCTCCGCCGCCACCTCCTGCAAACGGGAAAAATAAATCTGAACAATTTCAGGATCGGCGATGCGCAATTGTTCATTGTCTTTTATTCTGTCAAACAGGCTGTTCAGTCTTTGAGACAGTTTATCCGAACGATCCTGACCGGGCGCCACGGTCAAAAACATTTTATCATCCGCGAAGCGCACCTTGCTGATGATGCTGGTCAGCGTATCGCCGCTTCCCGGGCCCAATATCAGATCAAGACCCCAGCTTAGCGCGGGCACCAGATACTGGGCGGAAAAAACATTATCCCCGAATGAGACATATTCAAGAATGACCCCCTGGTCCGAAGGCATAATGCCAAAGCCGAGATTCAGATAGCGGCCAGCCGGATTGGCGGGCAGGGCTATGGTCAGCCTTGCATCCAGACCTTCCGCATTGATTTGCGCATCGGCGCGGGCCGTTGGCAGGCCGCGAACAGCGAAAGCAATAATGCTTTCCAGATCCTGCCCGGTAATGGGTAATTCCGCCATGCCTTCGCTGGATAAGGCGTTGGAGCGGTATTTGTTCACCAGCATTTTTACGCGCTCGGCATTCTCGGTATTGGCCATTGCGGCGCGCTTGACCACCGCCGGATTATCCTGCAGGGCGGAAAAAAACAGCAATCCCAGGCCCAGCGGCGGGATTGCGATCAGCAGCAATAATAAAATTAATATGCGTTTCATTGATCTTTTTTCCCGGGACCAGGCTCAATTATACTATTGAGGAATTTCTTTACAGGATTTTCCTCCTTTTCTGCGGGAATAACGGACGGCGCCGGCTGTGGGGCCGCTTGCGGGGCATCGGGAGGCGGCGCAGGTTCCGCCACTGCGGATTCCGCCGGTGCGCTTCTGTTGCTGATCACCCTTTGCAGGCTTTTCGATAACAGCCCCTGCGTGAAGTGGTTTTCCAGCCGGTCGGTGCGGACCGAAAATTGCGGCGCATTCAGCGGGCCGATATAGGCAAGGCCCAGTGGCGGCGCCTGCATATGGGCATTCAACGTCAGGCTGGATTCCGCATTCAGCCAGTAGCGCGGCAGATCAATAGTTGCGTTTAAACCTCCGGTCACCGTGTCTATTGTGAGCACGGCTTGCATGCTCTGCGCTACGCCATTGCTGATGGTAAAGGGCATATGGATGCGCTGATAGGGGGTTTTGCCCGCATGCAGCACGCTCTGGGCCATGCCTGCAAAATCAGCAGCGCGTTCCAGACTTTCCAGCCGCGCGCCAAAGGCGGGCAGATCCAGGCCCTGAATAAACCCATTGCTTGCGGTGATCTGGCCTTGCCCCTCAAGACTGGAGGCGATGGCAAAACTGGTGATGCCAGCCCCCTTCACCTCGCCGGAAAAATCAAGCTGGCCGGCAATTGCCGGATCGCCGGTAAGTGTCATGACCACCGGGGCCAGATCCACACCGCGCAATTGCCATGCGGCGTGAAATTGCGGCGCGGCCGGGGCGCGATCCAGCGTGGCTTTGAACTGTGTCTGGCCGCCTAACAGCGTGCCTGTAAACTGTTGCAGTTCAATTTTGGCGGCGTCTGCGGAAAACAGGGCGGATGGTTTAAGGATATCGAACCCGCGCCAGGCAAATCTGACGGCGTCCATCTTCAGCGCCACGTCAAACTTGTCCAGCCAGGCGAAATCAAACGGGATGCCCGACCAGGGCACTTGCTGGTTTTTGGAAATGCGCGTCCCCGTGCCGGTTTCTTCCGCGCCGGAGAAATTTTCCAGCAGAATTTCGCCCGCCGATATTTCCGCCTTAAGCGCAGGCCTGTCTGCGCCATACAGCCATTGCGCCGCGCCATGCAGGGGAACCGTTCCGATGGCGCCGGCCAATGGCGACAGGCTGATTTCACTGGCGGTTCCGGTAATGTCCGCAGTCAGATTTATGCCTGCGTCCTCTTCCGCGGGGGCCGGGGCAAGCACCCAGCCGGCATGAGCGGCGAATTTTTTCAGGCTGGGATTGGTAAGGGATACCTGCCCCTTGATGGCCACCGGTTGGCCTGTTGCAGCGGCGATGCCTGGCGCAATTCCTGCCGCGGTGCCGTTCAGCAGAATTCTGGTTTCCCCGAATTGAAGCGTGCTTTGCGCTTCCAGCGCGGCATTGGCAAGCAGCAGTCTGGTGTCGATCAGGGATTTACCCAATTGCGCTCCCGGCAGCGGCAGGGAAAAGTCCAGCGTATTCGCAAGCCCGTCCAGATTATTTGACGCAATCCGGATATTCAGCTCTCCCTCCGGCTGTGACAGAAAATTACTGTAAATGCCGCTGAGGCTGATCGCAGAACCGGCTATATCCGTTATGCTGAAATTATTGACGGCGAGCGTGCCGCCGATCAGCGCCCCCTCGGTTTTTACGCCGGTAACGGGAATACCGCGATAGACAAGCTGATCAACGGATAGTTTGAAATTGCTGTCATAGGATTGCGTCAATTGCCGCGCCGCCGTCCAGCGCGCGGACATGTCCGGTCCGGATTGATCCGTACCCGGCGCAGTTGCCTGCGTTCCGGGCGGCATAGGCAGATAATTATCCGCATTCAGCTGATCAATGTGAATATTCATGCCAAGCGCCGGCCGGTCGCGCAGCGCCAGCGCCAGACTGGCTGTTATCCTGGAAGAATCTATTTCAGCGTCAATCTTCTGCATGTCCAGCTGCGAAGGCGAAAATTCAACAAGCCCCGTCAATGTGGCGCGATTCAGGCTGCGCTCCGGCAAATCCGGCAGGCTGATGTCAAGCCAGCCCAGCAGGGCGCGCAAATTCTGGGCGTTCACATCAAGCCTGCCGGAAAATCCGGGCTGTCCATCCGGCGCCGTCAGCGTGCCGGACAATTTTGTTGCAGTATTGCCCGGCAGACTGGCGCTGGCCTCTTCTATGGCCACTGCGCCGCCGGACAGTGTGGCGGTCATGGTCACATCGCGGATATGACTGCCATTTAATTTTACCGCCTTCGCGTTCAGGCGTATCACGCCCTGCAAATCCTGTGGAATTTCGAGCCCGCCAGAATATTCAGCAGCAGGCGCGCCCGTATCCGTTAACGGGATTTTGGCGGTTGCGGGCAGCGTGTCCAGATCAAGGCTGGATGCGGATGCAATGATTTCGAAAAACGGTGCGTCACTGGTATCCCGGGACAGGCTGCCGGTTATGGTATTTTCCCCGATAGCCAGTTTCAATTTATCGAGCATGATGTGGCTGGGTGCGAGCGAAATGCCGCCATCCAGCCTGTAGGGCAGACGCAGGAAATCGGGCCGCGCCCGCGCAAATGCGGCTATACCAAAACGCGCCATCGCCGCCGTCAGCGCCGTCAGATCAGCGCCCGCACTATGAAAATTTCCGGTGAGGTGCTGCTGCGCGGACAGTTTGCCGGAAAAATTCAGAGCAGTATCCCCGTCCAGCTGCGCCTTGACCTCAAGGGCGGTCTGCCGGTCTGTTTTAATCTCGCCCAGCGTGGCGTCAAAGCGAACGGGAACTTCCTGAAGCGTCACAGATCCAGCGGCGGCGAAGGGCCCGCGCAGCGAACCGGCCGTAAGCCGGGTGTTGATATCATCCAGCCGCAACTTGCCGCCGGTCATTTGATTGCTGTAATGCAGACTGCCATGTTCAATCACGATCTGATCAAAGCGGATGTCGGGATTGCCGGACGCCACAGCACCATCCTGCCAGGGCCAGCTTGCCTGGCCATCCGGCAGCGTCTCCAGCTTCAACACCGGCTTGATAAGGCGAATATTCGCCACTTCGAACTTTCCGGAGAAAAGCGGCAGCACGCTAAGATGCGTTTCCAGCCGCGCCAGATCCAGCAGCACAGCGTCCTGTGCGCCTGCGATACTGGCAAGCGTCACCTCCGATAGCGACAATTCCGGACGCGGTAACAGTCTGAACCCGATCGCACCATTAATTTTGACCTGGCGGCCAAACAGCGCACTGGCCTGGGTTTCAATTTCACTTTTGTAGCTGTTCCAGTCAATATAGCCTGGAACGATCAATGCCAGCCCGGCCAGGACGGTAATGAGTATAGAGAACCCTGCCGCCAGCCTGGTAAAACGGGCTGCGGGACGTTTGAATTTGCGTGATGGCCGCATGTGCCGAATCTGTTCCTTGTGCTATACTCGGACTTTATCGCAACGTAGATAATGTCGCTATGACCGAGATCGTCAATCTTAATAAAGCGCGCAAACAGCGGGCCAAGCGGGCGGGGCTGAAAAAAGCCGCCGAGAATAACGTAAAATTCGGGATGCCCCGGCGCGAACGCGCTCTGGCACGTGATGCAAATGAAAAACAGGGCCGCAAATTTGACGGGCTGCGCCTGCCATCCGATCCGGATCAGGGGGATTAGACTGCATGTCCGGCACGGATGAAAACATGCCACAACAGTGCGGGCCTTTATCCGGGATCAGGGTGCTTGATCTGTCACGGGTTCTGGCAGGGCCTTATTGCACGATGAACCTGCTTGATCTTGGTGCGGCGGTAACCAAGGTGGAAACACCTTCAGGCGGCGATGATGCGCGCGCCTTTGGCCCCTTCATTGGCGATCGTTCCGCCTATTTTATGTCGCTGAACCGTGGCAAGCGCTCGATTGCGCTGGATCTGAAAGCGCCTGCGGACAGGGAGATTTTTGAACGGCTGCTGGCGCAGGCGGATATTCTGGTGGAAAATTTCCGCGCCGGCGCCATGGAAAAGCTTGGCTATGGGTGGGAGGCGCTGCATGCGCGCTTTCCGCATCTGATCTATGCGGCAACCAGCGGTTTTGGCCATAGCGGCCCCTATTCGGATCGTCCGGCCTATGACATGGTGGTGCAGGGCATGGGCGGGATTATGAGCCTGACCGGCCATCCGGGAGGGCCGCCTACGCGCGTCGGAAGTTCGATTGGCGATATTACCGCCGGGCTGTTTACATCCATTGGAATCCTGGCGGCGCTGCATCATCGCACGATCAGCGGCAAGGGTCTCAAGGTCGATGTCGCCATGCTGGACTGCCAGCTGGCCATTCTGGAAAACGCTATCGTGCGCTATTTCACGACGGGAGAAATTCCGGGGCCGCTTGGCGCGCGCCATCCCTCGATTACGCCTTTTGAAGCCTATGCGGCGCAGGATGGCCATGTGATCATTGCAGCGGGAAATGACAAGCTGTTTCATCTGGCGCTGGATGCTTTGGGGTTGCAGGCATTGCAGGATGACCAGCGCTTTGTCAGCGGACCGCTGCGCAACCAGAATGTCGAGGCCCTGAAACAGTGTTTTGAAGCGGCGCTGGCAAAGGACAGTGTGGCGCACTGGCTTCACCGGCTGCATGAACGCGGCGTCCCTGCCGGACCCATCAATAATGTCGCGCAGATACTTGCCGACCCGCAGATCAAGGCGCGCAATATGGTCGTCACCGCGCAGGATCGTTTGGCGGGCACATTGCATATGGCCGGGAACCCTATCAAGCTGTCGGCTTTTGCCGATCCGCTGACCAGGGGCGCGCCGCCGGAACTGGATGGCAATCGCGCGGAAATATTGCAGGAGATTGAGGGCGCAGCACTGCACCTGTCGCGCCTGAAGCAAACCGCGCGTCAGGAAATTGAAACTTATCTTCTGGCGCGCTTTGGCACGCCGCATCTGCCGGGCCCTGCCGGTCTGGTGGATGCAAGCGGGCTTGCCGGGTTCGCTGCCCGGCGCGCAGGCGGCCTGGCGGGGCTGGCCAGTTTTCTGATCACGGGGGATCAGTGTCATCTTGTCTGTCTGGACAGCGCGCATCCCGGACAGGGGCACGGCGATGCACTGTTGCAGGCCGTGATCGCGCTCGCCCGTTCGGAAGGCTGCCGCAGCGTAACCGTGCAGATCGCCAACAATAATTTGCGCGCCATCGGCTTTTTGCAAAAACGCGGATTTGCCATAACAGAGGTGCAGCGCGGGGCGTTGCAGCGGCTTTACGCCGCGCTGCCGGGGGTCACACTGCCGGGCGATCCCGGCATAGCGGCGCGCGATTTGCTTTATCTTGAGCTTGCGCCTTGAAGCGGGACGTCCTGCATAGGGCTGTTTTTTCCGCATGTCTGTTTCTGACGCCGGGGGCGAATGCGGAACCGTCTTTTTCCCGCATAGAATTGCTTGGTGCGGCTTCGGCCGTGGGCGGGGGAGAGCCTCTGCTGCTGGGTGTCCGTATTGAACCTCAGCCCGGCTGGAAAACCTATTGGCGGGCGCCGGGTGAAAGCGGCCTGCCGCCGGTATTTTTATTTCAGACGCATGAAAATGCCGCGCTGCCTGAAATCAAATGGCCTGTGCCAAAACGGCAGAATTTGCAGGGGCAGGAATCCTACGGCTATGACGGGCCGGTGACATTTCCGTTTTTCGTGCAGCCACTGGACACCGCCAAACCGGTCAATCTGGCGCTTCGGGTGGACTATGCCGTGTGCCGGGACATATGTGTGCCGGAGCAGGCTGATCTGACGCTGCACATACCGCCTGGCCCGGCAAAGGCCAGCGGGAATCTGGCGGCGCTGCAGGCCGCCCTCGACACGGTTCCTGTGCCGCAGCATGACGCCAGTCCGGCCCGGATCATCGCTTCCTATATCACGCAAACAAACCAGACCGCCGCGTTGCACATTGACGCAGAAGCCGATGCCGGGTTCGTTTCACCCGATCTGTTTGTGGACGGGGTTGCCGACCTGATATTCTCGGCCCCGGAAATAAGCTATATGGATGGCCGCCGCCGTGCGCATTTCAGGCTGACGGTGGTCTTTCTGGATAAAGAGGCGCATCCGGCAGGCCAGACAGCCACCCTCACGCTGGTTGACAGGGAATTTGCGATTGAAACGCAAGTGAAACTGGCGAAACAGGCCGGAACAGAGTAGTCTGGCGGAGAAAAATTACAGCGTTCACCAAGGGAGACTGAAGATGACGATCAATGTTGGAGACAAGATACCTGAATCCACCCTGATGCATATGACAGAAAAGGGCCCCGCACCCATCACAACCGCAGAACTGTTTGGCGGCAAGAAAGTGGTATTGTTTGCCGTGCCGGGCGCTTTTACCCCGACCTGCTCCAATCAGCATCTGCCGGGTTTCATTGAAAAAGCAGGCGCTATAAAGGCTAAAGGGGTTGATACGATTGCCTGCCTGTCGGTTAATGACGCCTTCGTCATGGGGGCCTGGGGCAAGGATCGCAATGCCGGCGACAAGGTTCTCATGCTGGCCGATGGCAGCGGGACGTTCAGCAAGGCGCTGGGGCTGGATCTGGACCTCTCCAAAATGGGCCTTGGCCTGCGTTCAAAGCGCTATTCCATGCTGGTTGTGGATGGCGTTGTCAAACAGCTCAATATTGAGGATGCGCCCTCCGGCGCCGTCAAAAGCGGCGCGGACACGATGTTAACGCAGCTTTAAGAGATCTGCCCCCGGTCAGGGTTTTACCGCTAACCGGGGGCTTATTCAGCATTTGCTAATTTTATTCGTTCATCATGCCTGCCTTATCAGATATTGAAGGCAGCGACGGTGTCGATCCCATTAGCTAATATTCTACAGGCCAGCTCGGCGGTTTCGTTTCGTGTGCTTGATATTTCGCGCGAACTGAAACCAGAAGAACGCATGTTTCAAAGCGAAGAGCTGAATCAGACAATCATCTTCAAGCAGCCCTGCTTCGCGCTTGACAAGGCCTTGAAGGGGCAAAGGGACATGCAGTTCCGTCCTGTCCCGCCGCAGAACAAGGGCGGCAATCGCCCTATCCAGACCGCCATTTATGTTCCCAAGGTCTTCGAAGAGCCGGATCTCGGCGGCCACGCCATTTTCATGGGGCAGCCAAAATATGCCGAGCTCATGAAACATCATTGCGGCATTAATATTGGCGATAATGCAGCGCATGCAAACGATCTGGCGCTTCTGCACATCCTGGAGGGTGTGCCCTCTTTTGATCCGTTTCTGTTGAAATCGGTCTTGGCTGACAAGCACGTTACGATTAATCCGCAATATCTGAATGTCGTCAAAGAGGAAGAAGCGGAAGTTCGCACTGTCATTGAGCAGCGGGTACGCCCGATCGTTGCGCGTGCTTATGCCGGCCTCTCGCCCACCGATGCTGAAAAGCGGACCCAGTCCTTCATTGACGGTATCTGGGATTCCAATTCCACAGACGCATCCGCCTTCATTGCCGCCTTCCGTATTGATGCCTCGGCCATTCCTGAAGTGTTCGGCGCCTGGAAAGGCGTGTCTTACTATCAGTATCAATTGCAGAGCATCAGGCCGCGCATCGCGGAGCTGTTGACTTTTCTGCAATCCGACAATTCCATCCCGATTGATATTCGCAAGCTGGTCGGCGGCGAACGCGAAGGCATCATGATGTTCCGAAAGGATATTCAGAACCGGCTGCGCAACGCCTATAAAAATACACAGTCAATCCTGCAGGAGTGCGACCAGGCGTATAATGCGCTGATTGAGGAAGGCAATCCCGTGCCATTCCGTAACTTTTTGCAAACCGCAGTGGAAAAATACTGGACCCTTGGGGCCTGCAATTGCTCTCTGGTTCTGGTCGTGGATGTCTGGTTGCGGTTCAGCCATAATGGCCGGGCCGAGAGGTATGAAGCCTCAGTCATAAAATCAATGTTTACAGGCATGCGTTCCGCCCTCAGCACCGATAGCACAGGCGGCGGCGCGGTTCATTAAGCGTCAGGCAGCGCCGCAGTGATGGCACCTTAGAGCGTTATGACATCAGGTTTGTTCAAAATCCATCTACACCGTCATTGCGAGCCGCGAAGCGGCGTGGCAATCCAGACGCCACAAACTCAGACTTTGCCGTGCGGCTCCTGGATTGCTTCGCCTTCGGCTCGCAATTGTAGAAGTCAAATAATTCGCTGACAAGAAACCTGGGTTAAGTGAAGGTTCGAAGACTAAAAAAAGAGTGTCACCCCGGATTTATTCCGGGGTCCAGGAGACTCAAATGAAGGCCTGAGTTTGTAACCCTGGACCCCGCAACAAGTGCGGGGTGACAGCGTTTTTTTTAAGTACATTAACACCACAATCTTGTCAGCGAATTGTCTGACTCTTACAGCAATGACGTGGTGGGGGATGTGATTCGATCTAATGTCATCATGGTCTAGCGTTTGAACTGCGCCATGCCCTGATTGGCCAGACTATCGGCGCGTTCATTCTCCGGATGTCCTGAATGCCCCTTCACCCAGTGCCAGGTCACTTTCTGAGATTCGATCAGCGCTAGCAGTTGCAGCCACAAGTCCTGATTCTTGACCGGTTTTTTATCGGCCGTCCGCCAGCCATTGCGCTTCCAGCCATGAATCCATTTCGTGATGCCATCGCGCAAATAGGCTGAATCCGTATGCAGATGAACCTGGCAGGGGCGCTTCAGGGCTTTTAACGCCTCAATCGCCGCCATCATTTCCATGCGATTATTCGTTGTGTCTTCCGCCCCGCCGGATAATTCCTTTTCGGTCCCGGCATAAATCAGCAACGCCCCCCATCCTCCGGGGCCGGGGTTTCCCGAACAGGCGCCGTCGGTATAGATATCCACGCGATCGGAAGGGTGAAGGCTCATGGATCAATGCCATAGGCGCGCGGGCCGGTAATATCCTTATGAAAGCGCAGCTTCAGCAGATATTCGACAGGATTTTTTGGCTTTACCAGCGCCCCGTTAACCGGGAACAGCCAGTCATGCATACGGGTTAGCAGAAACCGCAGCGCCGCGCCGCGCGCCAGCAGCGGCAAGGCAGATAGCTCGCCCGCCGTCAGCGGCCGGACCGACTGATAGGCGGCCAGCATCAGCCGCGCCTTGGTAATATTGAAGGCGCCATCCGCCTCAAAACACCAGGCATTGAGGCATATGGCAATGTCATAGGCCAGCATGTCATTACAGGCGAAATAAAAATCAATAAATCCGCTCAGGCGGTCATGCAGAAAAAATACATTATCGGGAAATGCATCGGCGTGAATGACGCCGCTTGGCAGCTTGCCGGGCCATTGGTTTTCCAGCAGCTGCAATTCCGCATCCAGTTCGGCGGCTAGACCGGCGGCGATCTCATCGGCGCGCGCCGCACAGCGCCTGAACAGCGGACGCCATTGCTGCACCGATAAATCATTATCCCGCCGCATCGGAAAATCCAGGCCGGCCAGATGCAAGTGCGCCAGCCCCTCTCCAAGACTGGCGCAATGCTGCGGTCTTGGGCGGCGCACCGAGATGCCGTCGAGAAATGTCACAATGGCGGCGGGCCGGCCGGCCAGTGTGCGCAAGGCCTGCCCGTCACGGCCATGCACTGGCAGCGGGCAGGAAATATTGCGCCCCGCCAGATATTCCATCAGGCCGATAAAATAAGGCAGGTCCGCAGGCGACACCCGTTTTTCGTATAAAGTCAGAAAATAGGTGCCGTCGCCGCCATCGGTGCGCAACATATAATTGCTGTTCTCAACGCCTTCGGCCACCCCTTTGCAGGAAATGACTTCGCCAATGTCATATTCAGCGATAAAGGCGTCCAATTCGTCATCGGAAACTTCGGTGTAAACCGCCATTCGTGGTACCTTGCGCTAAATTATCTGATCCCAACAGACCCTAGTCCAGCAATATGCGGGGAAGTTTGAATTCTATGTCCTCATGGGTCACGGCAACCTCTTCAATTTGCGTGTCATAGTGCAGGGCAAAGGCGTCAAGCACCTGTTGCACCAGAATTTCCGGCGCTGACGCACCCGCAGTGACGCCCAGCGTTGCCATGCCGGTGTATCTGGTAAAATCAAGCTCACCGGCATTCTGCACCAGAAAGGCCTGACGGCAACCGGCGCGCAGGGCCACTTCGACCAGGCGCATGGAATTGGACGAGTTCGGCGCGCCCAGTACAAGCAGCGTGTCGCAACGCGCGGCGATGGCCTTGACGGCGGCCTGACGGTTACTGGTGGCGTAGCAGATATCCTCACGCGGGGGGCCGGTTAAACCGGGAAAGCGTTGGCGCAACACCGACAGGATTTCAGCGGTGTCATCGACCGAAAGTGTGGTTTGCGTAATATAGGCAAGACGCGCGGCGTCACGGGGCTGAAAATTGGCGGCATCGGCAACGGTTTCCAGCAATGTCACGGCCCCTTCGGGCAGTTGTCCCATGGTGCCGATGACCTCGGGATGCCCGGCATGCCCAACCAGCACAATTTCATTGCCCATGGTATGATGGCGCTGGGCCTCAATATGCACTTTGGAAACCAGCGGGCAGGTGGCGTCGATAAAGAACAGATTCTGTTTATGGGCCATTTCGGGGACGGATTTCGGCACGCCATGCGCCGAGAAGACGACCGGACGGTCCGGAGGCACCTGATCCAGCTCGTCTACAAAGATGGCGCCGCGTGCCTCCAGCGTCTGCACCACATGCCGGTTATGTACAATCTCATGGCGTACAAACACCGGCGCGCCATATTTTTGCAGCACTTTTTCAACGATTTGAATCGCGCGATCCACGCCTGCGCAAAAGCCGCGCGGCGTCGCCAGAAATATCTTTAATGCCGGTTTGGCCATTTGCTTCATTCAGGATTTGCCACTAGACTATCCGCCAATCTTGGAATCGCACAAGCCCCTGAATGGAGTACGCTATGGAAGAGCCCGTGATCGCCGCAAAGCAACCTATTGCCGTAGATGTGGTGTCTGGCAAGAATTATTTCTGGTGCGCCTGTGGCAAATCTGCGGCCCAGCCCTTTTGCGACGGCGCGCACAAAGGCAGCAGCTTTACCCCGGTGGCCTATAAAGCCGAGGCGGACCGCAAGGTTTTCTTCTGCGCCTGCAAGAAAACCAGTAAATCGCCTATGTGCGATGGCACCCATAACAAGCTGTAACCAGGCTGTTCCGCGCCGGGCTGATCATGCGCCGAGCCTGGATAATGCCGGCAAAGTGATATTTTGAACATAAGTGATATTCTGAACATATGAATGTGAAATTTCGCGTTGCGCTGGCTGGCGCGCTGCTTTTGATGGCCGCCTCATGCAGCACGGATGAGGAGATCGGGCTTGAGCCCCTGGTTTGCCCCGCCGCCGGGGTGCTGTCGGATGCGGCGTCGCTGCGCGTTTTTGGCGATGGGGCAGGGCGCAGTGATGCGGATATAGCCTATGATCTGGAATTTATGCGTGTCCATCTGCTTGAATGCGCGTTGGAAAATGGCGAGATGAAGGCGGCCATCCGTTATGAGGCGCGGGCGAAACCCGGGCCGGCGGCCACGCAAAACGCCTATGAGTATCAATATTTTGTGACCCTGCTGGCGCCCGATGGCACGATTCTCAGCAAAACCATTCAGCGTTCAACGGCGAAATTCAAATCGGACAGGGCTGAAATTTTCTTCGCGGAAGAATATGACGATATTGAGTTTACGGTTCCCGAAGACGCGGATGGCCTGGGATATGAAATTCTGATCGGCTTTCAGCTGACCCGCGAGCAGATGGAATATAACCGCGCCAGACGTGCCAGCCCCGCTGCCCGCACCTTCCCGGATGTAGAAACGCGGTAGCGGGCGGGATTCCGGTTTGAGCCGGCCAGCGCCCCCGGCTTGCCGGTCATGGCTTAAGCTTCTGCCATACGGAAATCCGGGGAATAAGTGCTGCTTGCGAAACGTGTTGTAGCGCTTGGCCAAGCCCTGATAGGCTTTGGGAAATGGAGCTGGCCGCCGGAATGGCTGTTGGCGCTTGGGGGAACGAGATCAAGTCAGGGAGCAAATCGCCTATGTCCGGAGGCTCTATCGCAGCGGAAAGATTACATCACTTAAAAGACCGCATTTCCGGCCTGGTGGTGCATGACCCGGTCAATCAGGAATATAAGCTCGACCGCGAAGTGTTTCTGGATGAGACGATTTTTGAACTGGAGATGAAATATATCTTCGAGGGTAACTGGATATTCGTCGCGCATGAAAGCCAGATCGCCAATCCGCATGATTTTCTGACCACCTGTATTGGCCGCCAGCCGGTGATTTTGACCCGCAAGGCCGATGGAGAGATCGGCGCTTATCTAAATGTATGTTCGCATCGCGGCGCTCGCGTTTGCCGGGAAAAATCCGGTAACAGGAAAATCTTTGCCTGCGGCTTTCACGGCTGGTGCTATGACAGCGGCGGCGCGCTGGTGAATGTGACCGATCAAAAAGACGGGGCCTATCCCGAAAGCTTTGACCTGAAAAATTTCGGTCTTCCCCCCGTTGCCCGCATAGCCTCCTACCGGGGCTTTATCTTCGCAAGTCTTAACCCGGATGTTGTGCCGCTGAATGACTATCTGGCGGGTGCAAAGGCGTTTATTGATCTGTTTGTGGAACAGTCACCTACCGGCAAGCACGAAGTTTTGCGCGGCGTCACGCGCTATACCTATAAGGGAAACTGGAAGCTCCAGATGGAAAACGGCCTCGATGGCTACCATCTCGGCCCCGTGCATGGCAATTACATGATGACCGTCACGCGCCGGACGGCGGGCGAATCAAAGAACGACACCAAGGTGGTCGATCTTGCGGCCCTGAACAAAAAAGGCGGCGGCGGCTTTTTTGCCTTTGATCACGGCCATACGGTTTTATGGCTGGATTACAACAATTATAAAGACCGCCCGAATTATGAATTCTATGAGGATTTCCAGAAAAAATACGGACCCGAGCGCACCTATTGGATGTGCAACCGCTTGCGCAATATGCTGCTGTTTCCCAATGTGTTTTTGATGGACCAGACCAGCACGCAGATCCGCATTATCCGCCCAGTCTCGGTGGATGAAACCGAAATCACCACTTATTGCATTGCGCCTGTGGGTGAAAGCGATGCAGCGCGCACTTTGCGCATTCGTCAGTATGAGGATTTCTTCAACGCCAGCGGCATGGCGACACCGGATGATTTGACGGAATTCAACAACTGCCAGATTGGCTTCAAAGGCCGCGCTTCGCGCTATAACGATGTGTCGCGGGGGGCTGGGCGCTGGATCAAGGGGGTCAATGAAGATGGCCAGACGCTGGGTTTTGACGCGCGCATGACCGGCATCGAAAAAGCCGATGAGGGCCTGTATCTGGCCATTCATGAAGACTGGCTGGCGCGCATGAATATCGCGCTGGAGCGGGAACTGGCCGGGCAATGAGCGCGCCTGCTGATCTTTGGGCCTCTGTCAGCCGGTTTCTGGGGCTTGAGGCGCTGTATCTTGACACCAGGAATTGGGATGCCTGGATTGATCTGTATACGGAAGATTCTGTATATTGGGTTCCGGCCTGGGATGATGACGGCAAACCGACACTGGACCCGCAGCGTGAAATATCGCTGATTTATTATAGCAACCGGGGCGGGCTGGAAGACCGGATATTTCGCATTCGCACCGGGCGTTCCGCCTCCGCATCCAATGCGCCCGCGCGCACCTCGCATGTTTCGCAGATTTTACATATTGAGGAAAAAAGCGGCCGGGTGCATGTGCGCACCAACTGGACGGTTAATTCCTGCAAGGAAAACGCCACCATCACCTATTATGGCTGGGCGGAATATGAACTGATACCGCATGCCGATGGCTGGCGCATCGCCAGCCGCAAGGCGTATGTGCTGAATGACATCGCCGACACGGTTCTTGATATTTATATGATCTGATTGATGCTCCGGAGACGGAGCAATTGTCCAATTGAAGGAGAAAGACCATGTCCAGTACCGCCAAATCACGCCCGTTCGTGGCGACAACAATCGGCGATCCGGCAGGCATCGGCCCGGAAATTGTCGCCAAGGCCTGGGTAACAGGCGAGGTGCATAAATTATCACGCCCGGTGCTGATCGGCAGCGCCCACGCCATGCGCAAGGGGGTGGAGATCGCAAAGGTGCAAGCCACGGTACGGGTCGTCAATGGCCTGGACGGGCTGAGTGATAACCCGCAAATTATCGACATTCTGGATGACGGGGCGCTTGATCCCGCTGATTTCCAGATCGGCAAGGACAGCGAATCCGGCGGACGCGCCAACGCCGCCTGGCTCAAAAGAGCCGAACAGATGGCGCGAAATGGCGAAGTGGCGGCGACCGTATTTGCGCCGGTCAGCTCCGGCTCGCTGAAAATGGCAAAGGCGCTGGATGTGATCATGCCGGTCACGCCTGGCGAAAGCTATCTGTTACTGCTGTCCGGCCCGTTGCGGGTGATGCATTTGACCGATCACATGCCCTTGCGCAAGGTATGCGACACGATCTCGGCAGATCTCACTGCGTCGGCGCTGCAAACCCTGCATGATACTTTCACCAAATGGGGTATGGCCAATCCGCGCATCGGCGTGGCGGGGCTCAATCCGCATGCCCAGGGAAAGGAAGACACTGAATCGCTGGCGCCCGGCGTCAAACATGCGCAGGCCAAAGGTATCAATGCCGAGGGGCCGCTAAGCCCGGATGCGGTTTTCCGGCAATGTGTCGAGGGCAAATATGATGCGGTGCTGGCCATGTATCATGATCAGGGCCATATCGCCATCAAGACCTGGGGTTTTTCCGGCAATTGCGCGGTCATTGTCGGCCCGCCTTATCTCAGCATGACGGTCGCCCACGGCACGGCTTTTGACATTGCCGGCAAGGGCATTGCCGATCATAAAATGATTCTGAACGCCATGCGTATGGCCGGCTCGATGTCGGCAGGCGCCGGTTTTATTGAGGAAATGATATGAGCACTGCGCAGCCCGAAGTTGGAAAAAGCATTATCGCAGGCGGGATCAGGACCAACTATCATGATGTTGGTTCAGGTTCGCCGCTGCTATTGATTCATGGTTCGGGGCCGGGCGTGTCCGCCTATGCCAATTGGCGGTTGAACATGCCGGTACTGGGCGAACATTTTCGCGTCATTGCGCCGGACATGCTGGGCTTTGGCTATACCGAATGGCCCACTGCGCCGATCCGCGACAAAGCGGTGTGGGTACGGCATCTGGCGGCGTTACTGGACGCGCTGAAACTGGACAAGGTTTCCTTTGTAGGCAATTCATTTGGCGGCGCGCTAACGCTGGCCTTCATGATTGCGCATCCTGACAGGGTGGATCGTGCGGTCCTGATGGGGGCGGCGGGGCTTTCCTTTCCTATCACCGAGGCGCTGGATTATGTCTGGGGCTACACACCTTCATTCGAAGGCATGAAGCGGTCCGTGCAATATCTTGCCAATGACCAGTCGCGCCTGACAGATGATCTGATACAGTCGCGCTATGAGGCCAGCATCCGGCCCGGCGTGATCGAGGCCTATTCCGCCATGTTTGGCGAAACGCCGCGCCAGAAACATATCACCATGCTGGCCAGCGATCCCGCACAGATTGCGGCGCTGCCGCACGAAGTGCTGATCCTGCATGGCAAGGAAGATCAGGTCATTCCGCTTGATGTTTCCGTTCAGCTCAACCGGCTGATCAAACGCGCCGACGCGGTGCATTTTGGCGATTGCGGCCATTGGGTGCAGATCGAGCGCATGGCCAGCTTCAACCGGCTGGTCACTGCTTTTATCAAAAACGGCTTGGCTGGATAAAACAAGATGACAGAAAAACTCAACCCCGGCGTCATTGAAAAAGCGGCGGGCATTTTACGCCACGCGCATGAAACCGCCACGCCATGCCCGCCTTTGCGCGATATGATTTCGGCGGGCGGGCTGGACGGCGCCTATGCGGTGCAAAACGTCAACACCGAATATTGGCTGGCGCGCGGCCGCCGTCTGGTGGGACGTAAGGCGGGGCTGACCTCTTTGTCTGTACAAAAACAATTGGGCGTCGATCAGCCGGATTACGGCATGCTGTTCGCCGATATGGATGTGCCGGAAGGCCAGCCGATCAGCCTGAAAAAAGTATTGCAGCCGAAAGTCGAGGCCGAAATCGCCATGATCATTGGCCGCGATATTGATCAGCCGGACATCACCATGGCGGAAATGATCCGGGCGATTGATTATGCGCTGCCCGCGATCGAGGTGGTGGCCAGCCGCATCGCCAACTGGGATATTCGCGTGTGGGACACGATTGCAGATAATGCATCGGCGGGGGTGTTTGTGCTGGGCGCGGAACCGCGCAAGCTGGAAAATATTGATCTGCGCTATTGCGGCATGGTGATGGAATGCCGTGGCGAACAGCTTTCGGTGGGGGCTGGCGTGGCGTGCCTCGGCAATCCGGTCAGTGCGGCGCACTGGCTGGCGCAGGTGATGGCGCGCGAGGGCCGTCCGTTCCGCGAGGGTGATGTGATTTTGACCGGCGCGCTTGGGCCGATGGCCACGGTGAAAGCCGGTGACGTGATGGAAGCCCGGATTAACGGGCTTGGTTCCGTGCGTGCAATTTTTGAAGCTGGAGAATAGGTTGCGATGAACGCGCTGCATACTGGTCTTGCCGAACGTCTTGATGCCGCCATGCTGGCGAAAAAGGCGATGCCGCAAATCACGCTGGAACATCCCGCTTTGACGCTGGCGGATGCCTATGCCATTCAGTCGCTGCTTGTGCACCGCCGTCAGCAGCGCGGCGAAAGGCGCATTGGCATGAAAATGGGGCTGACCAGCCGCGCCAAAATGTTGCAGGTCGGGGTAAATCAAATGTCCTGGGGGCGTCTGACGGACGCCATGCTGCTGGAAGAAGGCGGCGTTCTGGCGCGCGATGCCTATATTCATCCGCGCCTGGAGCCGGAACTTGCGTTTCTGATCGGCAAACCATTGTCCGGGAAAGTCACGGCGGCGCAGGCTATGTCCGCAGTGGATGGCGTTGCGCCCGCCATGGAACTGGTCGATAGCCGCTACAGGGATTTCAAATTTACGCTGAACGATGTGGTGGCGGATAATTCATCTGCTGCCGGTCTGGTGGTGGGATCCTGGTGCAGGCCGGACCAGGATCTGACCAATCTTGGCGTGGTGCTGGAGGTAAATGGCAGCGTCATTGAAACAGCCTCGACCGCCGCCATTCTGGGCAATCCGGTGCGCGCGCTTGTGGCTGCGGCGCGGCTGGCGGCCGAGGCCGGCGAAAGCCTGCAAGCCGGCGATATTGTGATGTCGGGCGGTCTTACTGCGGCGCATGCGCTATCGCCCGGCGAAACTGTACGCGCGACGCTGCAAAATCTTGGATTTGTCAGCATATCCGTTATTTAAGGAGGCCAGCATGCCCATTATTGACGTGACCCTGCTCGAAGGCCGCACGGCAGCGGATAAAAACCTGCTTATCAGCGAATTGACGGATGGCGCAGAACGCGCCCTGAATGCGCCGCGCGACACCATACGTGTGATTATTCGTGAAGTGCCCGCCGCCAATTTTGCGGTCGCGGGCGTCAGCAAGGCGCAAGCGGCGGCCAAAGCGGCGGAATAAAGCTGACGGCCTCCCTGCGGATCAGAGGCCGGTGGTGATGGATTGAAGCGGTAAGGGTTTCCCAGATCAGTTGCATTGTTTCAGGCCGGAATATTGACCGGCCTACGCGGGCATGCTGCTATAGACTTCAAAAAAAAGGGGGGGCAGCATTTTGAATATTATCCTGCGTAGTTTGATTGGGCTTGTTGGCCTGTTCAACCTCAGTCTCGGTATTGGATTCCTGTTCAGCCCGGCGCCCATGGCGGCCCTGTTTTTTCTCTCGCCTGATGGCGTTCAGGGGCTTGCAACCTTACGTGCCGATTTTTCGAGCTTTTTTCTCACAGCGTCTTTTCTGGCATTCTATGGCACCTGGAAGTTATGTGCCGCGCCGCTGCTGGTGGCGCTTGGCATGTTCGCCATTGCCCTTTCGGGCCGCGCCATCGGACTGGTGATGGATGGGGTTACACCAACCGCTTTTACGCCGATGATTGCCGAGATGGTGATGATAAGCATTCTGTTGCTGGGCGCGCTGCGTTTTCGCACCCAATCCGCAAAAGCCTGATCCGGGCATGGCCGGATGGCGGGAGGTGCACAGATTTTCCCGGCCAATATGCCTATAATTAAGGCGTTACACGCATAAATGCCTAAAAAAAATGCATAAAATGGGTCAGACCGATGCATCTATACGGACATCCCGTGTGAGCATCGCTGGCATAGCTTTTGCTTAATTAACCCTTTGAAGAGGATCCTTCAAACCTAAAGGGGAGCTAGTATGAAAAGTTTTTTGCACAAAGCAGCAATGGTGGCTGCAATTTTGGGGATTGGCGTCAGTAGCGCAAAAGCTGCCGATGATACAATTAAGGTCGGTGTGCTGCATTCACTTTCCGGTACCATGGCGATCAGCGAAACAACGCTGAAAGACACAATTTTGATGATGATCGACGATCAGAACAAGAAGGGCGGCCTGCTGGGCAAGAAGCTTGAGGCCGTTGTCGTTGATCCGGCCTCCAACTGGCCGCTGTTTGCGGAAAAGGCGCGCGAGCTGCTGGAGGTCAAAAAGACCGATGTGGTGTTTGGCTGCTGGACCTCTGTGTCACGCAAGTCGGTGCTGCCGGTGTTTGAGGAACTGAACGGGCTGCTGTTCTATCCGGTGCAGTATGAAGGCGAGGAATCCTCGCGCAATGTGTTCTACACGGGCGCTGCGCCAAACCAGCAGGCGATCCCGGCGGTGGAATATCTGATGAGCAAGGATGGCGGCGAAGCAAAGCGCTGGGTTCTTCTGGGTACGGACTATGTCTATCCCCGCACCACCAACAAGATTCTGCGCGCATTTCTGAAAGCCAAGGGCGTGGCCGAAGCTGACATCATGGAAGAATATACGCCGTTCGGCCATTCCGACTGGCAGACGATTGTAACAAATGTGAAGAAATTCGCATCTGAAGGCAAGAAGACGGCGGTGGTTTCCACCATCAATGGCGACGCCAATGTGCCGTTCTACAAGGAACTGGGCAATCAGGGCATCAAGGCGGAAGATATTCCGGTCGTCGCCTTCTCGGTTGGTGAAGAAGAACTGGCTGGTCTCGACACCACGCCGCTGGTCGGCCATCTGGCTGCATGGAATTATTTCATGTCAGTGGACTCGCCAAAGAATGCCGAATTCATCAAGCAGTGGCAGACCTTCATCAAGAACCCCAAGCGCGTCACCAATGACCCGATGGAAGCCCATTATATCGGCTTCAAAATGTGGGTGCAGGCGGTTGAGCAGGCGGGCACTACCGATGTGGATGCCGTGCGCCAGGCCATGTATGGCCAGAAAGTCAAGGCTCCCGGCGGCTTTGACAGCGTGATGAACACCAATCATCATCTGTCCAAGCCGGTGATGATCGGCGAAATTCAGTCCAATGGCCAGTTTGACATCGTCTGGCGGACCGATGGCCCGATTGTCGGCGATGCCTGGTCCGATTTCATCCCCGAAAGCAAAAAACTGACGGCAGACTGGACCTTCCCCTGGGTATGCGGCAATTGCGAAAAGCCGAAATTTACGGTGAACTAACTGGGCGGGTGATAATTTCGTCTTCCGCTGATATATCTAAGCCCGGGGGCGCTTTTACCCCCACCCCATCCCTCCCCCTTTCAGGGGGAGGGAGTAGTATGCGGCGGCGCCTGCGCGCTCCTCCTTCCCCTGCAAGGGGGAGGTTGGGAGGGGGGTCGGGGCATAGGTCTGACCCTTCCATATAAAAAGCAGCCTTTTACATGTTGAAAAATTTTCTGGTTTTAATCTTCCTACTGATGATATCTCCGCCCGCGGTGGCGCAAGCTGATCTGCCTGCTCTGATCCAGAAGCTTGCGGATAAAAGCCGCAGCACACAGAGCGAAGCTATCGACGCGCTGACCGCAACCGGGGATGTGGCGGTGATTGCGCCGCTGGAGGCGCTGCTGAATGGAAATTTATATAGCCGCAAATCAGATGGGACGATCTGGATCACCAGTGAAACCGCAACCGGATTTGATCTGAAACATCCGCTGACCGGGGCGTCCGGCGGCAGCGTCACCCCGGAAGAAATGACCAAGGCCAATATCACCAACTCCATCCGCACGCGGCTGCGTGGCGCGCTGGGCGGCATGACATTGCTTGGCCCCGATCCAATATTGCGCAAACGCGCGGCGGACGATATTTTCAAAAACGCCGCGCCGGAAAGCATCCCGCTGCTGGAAACCGCATTGGCCAAAGAAAGTGATGCGGCAGTGGCGCGCCGCATGCAGCGCGCTCTTGCGGGCATTCATCTGGATCAGTCCAGCGATGTGCAGGTGCGCCTGAAAGCGATTGAAACGCTGGGCAGCTTTACCGATCAGGATGTGAAGGCGATACTCAACACGGCGATGCAACAAAGCGACGAGACGGTGCGCGCCGCCGCCGCAAAGGCGCTGGCGGGCGTGGAAAGCCGCCTGGAATTCTGGGGCATGGCCGAGGCGCTGTTTCACGGCCTTAGCCTTGGTTCAGTGCTGCTGCTGGCGGCAATCGGGCTGGCCATTACCTTCGGCGTGATGGGCATTATCAATATGGCGCATGGCGAAATGGTGATGATCGGCGCCTATACCACTTTCATGGTGCAGGAAGTGATCCGCACCACCTGGCCGGGGCTGTTTGACGCTTCGCTGTTTATCGCCATTCCCGCCGCTTTCATGGTGTCGGGCCTGGTGGGCATTGCCATTGAACGGGGCATTATCCGGTTTTTGTATGGGCGGCCATTGGAAACCCTGCTGGCCACCTGGGGCGTCAGCCTGATTTTGCAGCAAAGCGTGCGCTCTATCTTTGGCCCCACGAATAAAGAGGTTGGCACGCCAGGCTGGATGAGCGGCGCGCTGGAATTTGATAGCGGTCTGGCGCTGACCTATAACCGGCTGGCGATTATTATTTTCTCGCTGCTGGTGCTCGGCCTGCTGGTGCTGGTGATGCGCAAAACCTCACTTGGCCTGCGCATGCGCGCGGTGACGCAGAACCGCGCCATGGCCAATAGCATGGGCATCCGCACCGGCACGGTCGATGCGCTGACCTTTGGTCTGGGTTCCGGCATTGCGGGCATTGCCGGTGTGGCGCTGAGCCAGATCGACAATGTCAGCCCCAATCTGGGACAAAGCTATATTGTTGATAGTTTTATGGTGGTGGTGTTTGGCGGTGTCGGCAATTTGCTGGGCACATTTTTTGGCGCCATGAGCCTCGGTCTGGTGAATAAATTTCTGGAACCGTTTGCAGGCGCGGTGCTGGGCAAGATTTTCATTCTGATTGCGCTGATTCTGTTCATTCAGTATCGCCCGCGCGGCATGTTCGCGCTAAAGGGCCGCGCGGTGGAGAACTGATCATGCCGGTAAATCAGGGTTTCATTCTTTCACTGCCGCTGGGCGGAAAAATTCTGCTGGCGCTGACGCTGGGCGCAGCGGTTCTGGTGCCGTTGCTTAATCTGTATGTTCCGGCGGATTCGTTTTTTCATGTACCAACCTATCTGGTCAGCCTGATGGGAAAATATGTCTGCTATGCATTGCTAGCGCTGAGCGTGGATCTGGTATGGGGCTATTGCGGGATATTAAGTCTGGGGCATGGGGCGTTTTTTGGCCTCGGCGGCTATGCCATGGGCATGTATATGATGCGCCAGATCGGCACGCGCGGCGTCTATGGCAATGCGGAGCTGCCGGATTTCATGGTGTTTCTGAACTGGAGCGAACTGCCCTGGGCCTGGTATGGCTTTGACAGTTTTACCTATGCCATATTGATGGTGGTGATGGTTCCGGGCGCGCTGGCTTTTTTGTTTGGCTGGTTTGCGTTTCGCAGCCGGGTGACAGGCGTTTATCTTTCGATCATCACCCAGGCCATGACCTATGCGCTGATGCTGGCGTTTTTCCGTAATGATATGGGCTTTGGCGGCAATAATGGCCTGACCGATTTCAAGGACATTCTGGGTTTTGATTTGCAGGCGGATGCAACACGCAACGCGCTGTTTGCATTAAGCGCGCTGGCGCTGGCGGGAGGCTATCTGCTATGCGCCATGATTGTGCGCTCGAAGCTTGGCCGCATTCTGGAAGCCATTCGCGATTCTGAGAGCAGGGTGCGGTTTCTGGGCTATCAGGTGCAGTATTACAAATTGTTTGTGTTTACCTTTTCCGCCATGCTGGCGGGTGTTGCGGGCGCGCTCTATGTGCCGCAGGTGGGTATCATCAACCCAACCGAATTCACGCCGGGAAATTCCATCGAGGCGGTGATCTGGGTGGCGGTGGGCGGGCGCGGCACATTGTTCGGCGCGGCGCTGGGGGCAGGGCTGGTGAATTACGCCAAAAGCTATTTCACCGGCGCGGTGCCCGAAATGTGGCTGTTCATGCTGGGCGGGCTGTTTGTTGCGGTTACATTGTTTTTGCCCAAAGGCATTGTCGGGCTGGTCAATCAGCTTGATCTGCGGCGGCTGCGGCATGGCCCGCTCAAATTTCTTTACGCGGGGAAAGGCACATGAGCACCGCCCACAAGGATGTCATGCTGTATCTGGATGGCGTCAGCGTCAGCTTTGACGGCTTCAAGGCGTTGAACAATCTCAGCCTGGTGGTGCATGCGGGCGAAATGCGCGCCATTATCGGCCCTAACGGGGCGGGCAAAACCACCATGATGGATGTCATTACCGGTAAAACCCGCGCCGATGAAGGCCAGGTGTTTTTCAATGGCGATATTGATCTGCGCAAAATGGATGAAGCCGCCATCGCCAATCTGGGCATTGGCCGCAAATTTCAGAAGCCGACGATTTTTGAAAATCTCAGCGTGTTTGAAAATCTGGAACTGGCGCTGAAATGCGACCGCAGAGCGCGCGCCTCGCTGTTTTTCCGCCTGAACGCCGCGCAGCGCATCCGCATTGAGGAAGTGCTGCATATTGTTTCGCTGACGGATCGCGCCGCCATGCAGGCCGGATCGCTCAGCCACGGCCAGAAACAATGGCTGGAAATAGGCATGCTGCTGATGCAGGATCCCGAATTGCTGCTGGTGGATGAACCGGTGGCGGGCATGACAGATAGCGAAACCGAACAGACGGCGGATCTGCTGCGTGCCATCGCCAGGGATCACAGTGTTATCGTGGTGGAGCATGACATGGAATTTGTCCGCCGTCTGAATACCTATGTCACCGTGCTGCACGAAGGCTCCGTGCTGGCCGAAGGCTCGCTTGACAAAGTGCAGGCGGATCAGCGCGTCATTGAAGTGTATCTGGGGCGCTAGCGCATGTTGGCAGTAAAAAATATTGATCTCTATTATGGCGCCAGCCAGATTTTGCGCGGCGTGAATCTGGCCGCGCGCAAGGGGGCGGTCACTTGCATTATGGGGCGCAATGGGGTGGGAAAAACCAGCCTGCTGCGCGCCATTGCAGGACAGCAGGCGCCAGGCGCGGGCGCCATTGCCTGGGAAGATACCGATATTACGAGGCTGGCCCCCTATGAACGCGCCCGGCGCGGCATTGCCTTTGTGCCGCAAGGACGGGAGATTTTCCCGCTGCTGACGGTTGAGGAAAATCTGCAAACCGGGTTTGCGGCGCTGCCCAGGGCCGAGCGGTTCATTCCCGCTGAAACCTATGATCTGTTTCCTGTTCTGAAAGACATGCTGCGCCGGCGGGGTGGTGATTTAAGCGGCGGCCAGCAGCAGCAGCTGGCGATTGCCCGCGCGCTGGTCATGCGCCCGCGCCTGTTGCTGCTGGACGAGCCGACCGAGGGCATTCAGCCTTCGATCATCAAGGACATTGCCAATGTCATCGGCATCTTGCGGGATCGCGGCGATATGGCGATAGTGCTGGTGGAACAATATTTTGAATTCGCGCGCGACCTGGCTGATGAGTTCATCGTCATGGTGCGCGGCGAAGTGGTGCTGTCCGGCACGTCTGAGGCCATGAATGAACAAGATGTCCGCCGCCATCTTACCGTCTGAACACCATGCCGCGCCGGCATGGCGCCAGGAAGTGCGGGGAGTTGCCGATATCCGCTATGCGTGCAGCGGCGGGATCACACGCCTGGCGCATCTTGCGCACCACGATCCGTTACGGGTGCTGTTTTCCAAACCGGCCGAGGGTGACGCGGCGCAGGCAACCTTGGTGAACATGTCGGGCGGGTTGATCGCGGGGGACAGGCTGGATATAAAATTTTCCGTAGGCGAAAATGCGGCGGCGCTGTGTGTCGCATCGGCGGCGGAAAAAGTATATCGCTCGGCCGGCGATACAGCCCATATCGCCGTTGATCTGCATGCGGGCCAGAATGCCTGGGCGGAATGGTTGCCGCAGGAAACGATTTTTTTTAACGGCGCGCGGTTGCGCCGCACCACCCGCCTGCATCTGGCGCCTGGCGCGCGCATGCTGGCGGGTGAATTTCTGGTGCTGGGCCGCATCGCCAGCGGTGAAACGGTGACGCAGGGTTATCTGCGTGACGCCTGGGAAGTGCGTCTGGACGGGCATTTGATCTGGGCCGATGCGCTGCGCATGGATGGAAATTTTGCGGCGGCTGGAAACGCCAAAGCGGGCCTGAACGGTGCGCGCGCGCTGGCCACTTTGGTCTTTGCAGGCAGTGGCGCCGCGGATTATCTTGAACAGGCGCGCGGCTTTCAGCAGGCCTGTGCTGATACTGTGCTTGCTTCGGCAAGTTACGTGAATGGGGTGCTGGTGATGCGCTGGCTGGCGGCGGAACCGCAGGCGCTTCGCGCGGGCCTGGGGCAATTCTGGGCCGCGTTCCGGCATCAGGCGGCGGGTTTGCCTGCGGTTCTGCCGCGCATCTGGCATGTATAGGAAAGGAAGCGCAAGCCATGAATCTGACGCCGCGTGAAAAAGACAAATTGCTGATCGCCATGGCGGCGATGGTGGCGCGCCGCCGGCTGGAACGCGGCGTGAAGCTGAACTATCCCGAAGCCATCGCGCTGATCACCGATTATGTGGTCGAGGGCGCGCGCGACGGGCGCACTGTTGCCGAACTGATGCGCGACGGCGCCACCGTCATCACCCGCGCCCAGGTGATGGATGGCATAGCCGAAATGATCCATGACATACAGGTCGAGGCGACATTTCCCGACGGCACCAAGCTGGTCACCGTTCACGAACCCATCCGATAGGAGCACGGCCCATGAAACCCGGAGAAATTATCTGCGCTGGCGGTTCGATCGAACTGAATGCGGGCCGCGCGGTGATCATCCTCACCGTCGCCAATCGCGGCGACCGGCCGATTCAGGTGGGATCGCATTATCATTTTTATGAAACCAATGCGGCGCTGGATTTTGACCGCGAGGCGGCGCGCGGCATGCGGCTGGATATTCCCGCCGGCACGGCGGTGCGTTTCGAGCCGGGCCAGACCCGCGATGTGAACCTAGTCGCCTATCAGGGCGCGCGCACCGTGTACGGATTTAATGGCCGCATCAACGGCAAACTGGGAAACTGAGTCATGGCATTCAAAATCACCCGGGACGCCTATGCCGCCATGTATGGCCCGACCAAAGGCGACAGAGTGCGGCTTGCTGACACCGATCTGATCATCGAGGTCGAGGAAGACCGGACCATTTACGGCGAAGAGGTTAAATTCGGCGGCGGTAAGGTTATCCGCGACGGCATGGGCCAGTCCCAGATGACCCGCGCGCAGGGCGCGATGGATACAGTGATCACCAATGCGCTGATCATTGACCATTGGGGCATCATCAAGGCTGATGTTGGCATTCGCGACGGGCGTATTGCCGGCATTGGCAAGGCCGGCAATCCGGATGTGCAGCCGGGGGTGAATATCGTAATTGGTCCGGGTACGGAGATTATTGCAGGCGAGGGGCGCATTCTGACGGCGGGCGGCATTGACGTGCATATTCATTTCATCTGCCCGCAGCAGATCGAAGATGCGTTATATAGCGGCGTGACCACATTGATGGGCGGCGGCACCGGCCCCGCCGAAGGCACCAACGCCACCACCTGCACGTCTGGCGCGTTTCATCTGGCGCGCATGTTGCAGGCGGCAGACGCGCTGCCCATCAATATCGGATTTTTCGGCAAGGGCAATGCAACGCTGCCGGGCGGGCTGCATGAACAGATTGCGGCCGGCGCCTGCGGGCTGAAACTGCACGAAGACTGGGGCACGACGCCTGCCGCCATTGACACCTGTCTGAATGTTGCCGAAGAAACCGATACTGCCGTCACCATTCATACCGACACGCTGAATGAATCCGGTTTTGTCGAAAACAGCATCGCCGCTTTCAAGGGCCGTAATATTCACGCCTTTCATACCGAGGGTGCAGGCGGCGGCCATGCGCCGGATATTATCAAAGTGTGCGGTGTCGCCAATGTGATCCCGTCTTCCACCAATCCGACACGCCCGTTCACCGTGAACACGATTGATGAACATCTCGACATGCTGATGGTGTGCCACCATCTAGACCCCAATATTCCCGAAGATGTGGCCTTCGCCGAAAGCCGAATCCGGCGCGAAACCATTGCCGCCGAAGACATCCTGCATGATATTGGCGCAATCAGTATTCTGGCAAGCGACAGCCAGGCCATGGGCCGTATCGGCGAGGTGATCATCCGCACCTGGCAGACGGCGGATAAAATGCGCAAACAGCGCGGGCCGCTGCCGGAAGAAACCGGCGGCAATGATAATTTCCGTGTACGGCGTTATATCGCCAAATACACCATTAATCCCGCGCTGGCGCATGGCATTTCCAGCTATGTGGGATCGATCGAGACCGGAAAATTCGCTGATCTGGTCTTGTGGAAACCGGCCTTTTTCGGCGTCAAGCCCGATCTGGTGCTGAAGGCCGGAACCATCACCGCTGCGCTGATGGGCGATCCCAACGCCTCCATCCCGACACCGCAGCCGGTTTATTTTCGCCCGATGTTTGGCTCATTCGGGCGCGCGCGCACCGCCAGCCGGTTCAGTTTCCTGTCACAGGCGGCAGTATCGAGCGGGCTTGCGGGCCAGTTGGGTTTGCAAAGCGAGATTCTGCCGGTGAAAAATATTCGCGCCATTGGCAAAGCGCAGATGATCCATAATCATGCGCTGCCAAAAATCGAGGTTGATCCCGAAACCTATGAAGTGCGCGCCGATGGCGAAGTGCTGAGCTGCGCGCCTGCATCCGTGTTGCCGATGGCGCAACGTTATTTTCTGTTTTGAGCATGGCATTACCCCGCGCCATACAGGTTTTACCGGCGGGTCACTGGCCCAGCGCTGAGGCTGCGGCCTGCGTCACGCTGGGCTTTGATGACCGCTACCGGCGGCGGGTGCGGCTGAGCCTTGATCAGGCGCAGGGCGATTTTATGCTTGATCTGGCGCGCGCGGAACGTCTTTGCGATGGTGACGGCCTGTTGCTGGACGATGGGCGTTATGTGCTGGTGCGCGCGGCAAACGAGGATGTGATGGATATTGCCGCCGCCCATACGGCTGCGGCGATCCGTATCGCATGGCATCTGGGCAACCGGCATTTGCCGGTGCAGGTGCTGGAAACAGGCTGTCTGCGCTTGCGTTACGATCATGTCATCGAACATATGGTGCGCGATCTGGGCGGCAGGGTAGAGCGCAGGCAGGATATTTTTGCACCGGAACCCGGCGCCTATGATGGCGCGCCCGCGCACAGCCATGATCACAGCCATGACCATGACCATGACCACTAGTTCATCTTTACACAGACTGCTGGCCTGGCTGTCGCCTTCTTTTCCTGTTGGGGCGTTCAGCTATTCGCATGGGCTGGAATATGCTGTTGAGGCGGAACTGATAAAAACCCGCGATGATCTTGTGGCATGGTGCGCCAGCCTGTTGCGATTTGGTTCGGGCCTGCATGACGCCATGATGTTTGTGGCATGCTGGCATGCCCTGGATGCAGATGACCATGACTTGCTTTCGGAGATTTTTGAACTTTCCTCCGCCATGCGCCCGACATCCGAACTGGCGCTGGAAACCCAGGCCCAGGGCGCTGCTTTTGCCCGCGCCATCAGGGATGCCTGGCCGCATCCGGCGCCTCTTGACCCCCTCCCCCTGCAAGGGGAAGGGCTGGGGCGGGGGTCGGGAGAAAAAGACAAGGCGTCAAAGGGGCTATTGCAACTTGATCATACCACACCCAGCTATCCGCTTTCGGTTGCGTGCAGTGCGCATGCGCATGGCATTGAGATAGGGGATGCGCTGGCGGCCTATCTGCATGCCTTTACCGCCAATCTGATTTCGGCGGGGGTGCGGCTGATCCCGTTGGGGCAGACTGACGGGCAGATTTCGTTGCGCCTGCTCGAAGCAGATATTGCCGGCGCCACGGCGCTGGCCCAATCATTACCGCTGACAGAAATTGGCAGCGCAACACCGATGCTGGATTTTTGTTCCGCCCGGCATGAAACCCAATATACGAGGCTGTTTCGCTCATGAATAAATCTGTTCACGGCCCTATCCGCATTGGCGTCGGCGGTCCTGTCGGTTCCGGCAAGACCGCACTGATGGATATTTTATGCAAGAATATGCGCGATACCTATTCCATCGCCGCCATCACCAATGATATTTACACCAAGGAAGATGCGCAGTTCCTTACCCGTTCCGGTGCGCTGCCGCCGGAACGTATTGACGGGGTGGAAACCGGCGGCTGTCCCCATACCGCCATCCGCGAAGACGCCTCCATCAATCTGGCCGCCATTGATCGCATGAATGCGCGCTTTCCTGATCTGGATATTATTTTCATTGAAAGCGGCGGCGATAATCTGGCGGCCACCTTTTCGCCGGAACTGGCCGACCTCACGCTCTATGTCATCGACGTGTCGGCGGGGGATAAAATTCCGCGCAAGGGCGGCCCGGGCATTACGCGCTCCGATCTGCTGATCATCAACAAGATTGATCTGGCCCCTATGGTGGGCGCCGATCTGGCGGTAATGGAGCGCGACGCCAGAAAAATGCGCGGGGAGCGCCCGTTTGAGTTTACCAATCTGCGCGCGGGCATCGGACAGGATAAGGTGATTGCCTTTATCGAGCAGCGCGCCGCGCTTTCAGCCAAGGATTAGGGTGACGTTTTGCGCGGCGTTCTGCTATAAGCGGCGCCATGATCAAGGTGAAAATATGCGGATTATCCACCCCGGAAAGCGTTAAGGCGGCGGCCGGCGCTGGCGCGGATTTTGTTGGCTTCGTGTTTTATGACCGCTCGCCGCGATATGTTGGGGCGTCCCAGGCGCGGCTTTTATCGGGGCTGGTTTCTGCTGCCGTCGCCAAAGTGGGGCTTTTTGTGGATGCCGATGACGCCGCCATCGGTGCGGTGCTGGCGCAGGCGCCGCTGGATTATCTGCAACTGCACGGGGCGGAAACACCGGAACGTGTGCGCGATATCCGGACCCGGTTTGAACTGCCGGTAATCAAGGCCATCGCCATTGCAGGGGCAGCCGATATAGACCGCGCCAAAACCTATGAAAGCGTGAGTGATATGTTGCTGTTCGACGCCAAGCCGCCATTGTCGAAGGATGCTTTGCCTGGCGGTAATGGCTTGCTATTCGACTGGACATTGATCGCGGGTTATACTTGGTCCCGGCCCTGGATGCTGGCCGGCGGATTGACGTGTGAAAATATTGCCGAGGCTGTTCGCATCAGCGGCGCCACTATGCTAGATGTGTCTTCCGGCGTGGAAAGCGCGCCGGGGATCAAGGATAATGCGAAAATTCGCCGCTTCATCGGGGCTGCCAGAAACCTTTAACCGGAATAGAAATTTTGACCGTAGCAAAGCCAAATAGTTTTCGTTCAGGCCCGGATGCGCAGGGCCATTTTGGTATTTTCGGCGGGCGTTATGCCGCCGAAACGCTGATGCCGCTGATCCTTGAGCTGGAGGCCGCCTATAGCGATGCAAAAAAAGATCCGGCATTTCAGGCGGAACTGGATGATCTGCTGTGCCATTATGCCGGCCGGCCCAGCCCGCTATATTTTGCCGAGCGTCTGACGCAATATTTCGGCGGCGCGAAAATCTATTTCAAGCGGGACGAGCTGAACCATACCGGATCGCACAAAATCAATAATTGCCTGGGCCAGATATTGCTGGCGCGGCGCATGAAAAAGGGCCGCATCATTGCCGAAACCGGCGCGGGTCAGCATGGCGTGGCGACGGCAACGGTTGCCGCACGCTTTGGATTGCCCTGTGTGATTTATATGGGCGCGGCGGATATTGAACGCCAGCAACCCAATGTATTCCGCATGAAGCTGCTGGGGGCGGAAGTCGTTCCGGTCACCAGCGGCACCGCCACGCTGAAAGATGCGATGAACGAGGCGCTGCGCGACTGGGTGACCAATGTGATGGACACATTTTATATTATCGGCACCGCCGCGGGGCCGCATCCTTATCCGATGCTGGTGCGTGATTTTCAATCGGTGATCGGGCGCGAGACGCGCCAACAGATGCTGGAGCGTGAAGGGCGGCTGCCGGATTCACTGGTCGCCTGTATTGGCGGCGGCTCCAACGCCATCGGCTTGTTCCACCCGTTTCTGGATGACCCGGGCGTCGTCATGTATGGCGTTGAGGCGGCGGGCAAGGGGCTGGAAACCGGGCTGCATGCGGCATCCATTGCGGGCGGGCAACCCGGCGTGCTGCATGGCAATCGTACTTATTTATTGCAGAATGAAGATGGCCAGATCACGGATGCGCATTCGATTTCGGCAGGGCTGGATTATCCCGGCATCGGCCCGGAACATGCCTGGCTGCACGAGGCGGGGCGCGTAAACTATGTGTCGGCCGGCGATGATGAGGCGCTGGCGGCGTTTCAGCTCTGCACCAGGCTGGAAGGCATTATTCCCGCGCTGGAACCGGCGCATGCATTGGCTTATGTGGCGAAATTGGCGCCTGGGCTGGCGCGCGATCATCTGCTGTGCATGAATATGTGCGGGCGTGGCGATAAGGATATTTTTGCCGTTGCGCGCATGCTGGGAACGCAATTGTCATGAGTGAAACACGTATTGATGTGCGCTTCGCGGCGCTGCGCCGCGAGGGGCGCGCCGGGTTGATTACTTTCATCACTGCGGGGGATCCCGATCATGAAACCAGTTTTGAAATATTGCGCGGCCTGCCTGCGGCGGGCGCCGATCTGATCGAACTGGGCATGCCGTTCAGCGATCCGATGGCGGATGGCCCCTCAATTCAGGCGGCCGGCTTGCAGGCATTGCGCAATGGCGCCAGCATGATCCGCACGCTGGAACTGGTGCAGCGCTTTCGCAAGGACGATGCGGATACGCCGGTTATTTTGATGGGCTATTACAATCCGGTTTATCGTTATGGCGTGGACCGTTTCATCACGGATGCAGTGGCGGCGGGGGTGGATGGATTGATCATTGTCGATCTGCCGCCGGAAGAAGATACGGAATTGTGTCTGCCCGCACTCAAGGCCGGGCTGAATTTTATCCGTCTTGCAACGCCCACGACCGATGACCGGCGGCTGCCAGCGGTGCTTAACAATACCAGCGGTTTCGTCTATTATGTGTCCATTACCGGAATCACCGGAACCGCAAGCGCGGATGCGGGCCAGGTGGATGAAGCGGTCAAGCGTATCCGGCGGCACAGTAAACTGCCGGTGGCGGTGGGCTTCGGCATCAAATCGGCGGCGCATGTGGCCGAAGTGGCGCGTTTTGCCGATGCGGCAGTGGTCGGAACAGCGATTATTGATCATATTGCTGCCGCCAGAAAAGCCGGCAAGCCGGCATCCGCCATCGCTGCGGACGTGCATGCATTTGTGGCCGGACTTGCGGCAGGCGTCCGCCAGCTGCGGGAACCGGCGTAAAGCTGTCACCGGCAAAGAACTGAAACAGGCTGAAACTGACACAGGCGGAAACAGACATAGGATGGAAAGCAAACCCATGAACTGGCTGACACGGGTTGTCCGCCCCAAGATTCAGGCCGTGTTCCGCAAACGCGACACGGGCGAGGGCCTGTGGGACAAATGCCCTGCCTGTGACCAGATGGTTTTTCAGCGCGATCTGATTGCGGCGCAGAATGTCTGTCCCAATTGCGATCATCATTTGAAATTGTCCCCCAAGGCGCGTCTGGATTCGCTGTTTGACAATGCGCAATATGACTGGCTGCCGGAAGTTCATGTGACGGCGGACCCGCTTAAATTCCGCGATCAGAAACGCTATCCCGAACGCCTGAAAGAAGCCAGGCGCACAACGGGACGCGACGAGGCGATGCTGGCGGCCAGCGGCAATATTGATGATCTGCTGTGCGTCGTGGCGGTGCAGGATTTTGCTTTCATGGGCGGCTCGATGGGCATGGCGGTGGGAGAAATGCTGATTGCAGCGGCGCATAAGGCCCTGGCGCTTCACGCGCCGCTGATTGTGTTTGCGGCCTCAGGCGGCGCACGCATGCAGGAGGGTATGCTGTCGCTGATGCAGATGCCGCGCACAACGATTGCGGTGCAGATGCTGCGCGAGGCGGGCCTGCCCTATATTGTGGTGTTGACCGATCCAACCACCGGGGGCGTGACGGCGTCCTACGCCATGCTTGGGGATATTCATATTGCCGAACCCAATGCCCTGATCGGGTTTGCCGGGCAGCGCGTCATCCTGCAAACGATCCGCGAAAAACTGCCCGATGGGTTTCAGCGCGCCGAAACGGTGCGTGACAAGGGCATGATCGATCTGGTTGTGCACCGCAGGGATTTGCGTCAGACCCTGTCGCGCATATTGCAGATGCTGATGCACAAATCTCAGCCGCCGCACGGCGAAAGACGCAAAGCAGATATTGCCTTTGATCCGATAGCGCTGGCCCCGCCGGTCAGACCCTAGGAGGCGCGCCAATGCCGGATCAAACGCCAGCCATGCGCCCGCCGGACGATAGCACAGCTATTCTGGCGCGCATGACAGGCATGCATCCCAGAATGATTGATCTGTCCTTGCAGCGGATCATCCGGCTGCTTGAAAAAATGGGCAGCCCCCATCTCAAATTGCCGCCGGTCATCCATGTGGCGGGTACGAATGGCAAAGGCTCCACCACCGCATTTTTGCGCGCCATTCTGGAAAGCGCCGGCCTGCGGGTGCATGTCTATACATCGCCGCACCTGCAACGCTTTCACGAACGCATCCGCCTGGCGGGGCAGATGATCAGTGAGGCCGAGCTGTGCGCGCGCCTGCTGGAATGTGAACGCATCAATGCCGGTGATCCGATTACTTTTTTTGAGATAACCACAGTTGCCGCTCTTTGCGCCTTTGCGGAAATGCCGGCGGATATCGTGCTGCTGGAAGTCGGCCTTGGCGGGCGTCTGGATACAACCAATGTCATAACACACGCCGCCGTGACGGTGATCACGCCGGTTGATCTGGACCATCAGCAGTTCCTGGGGGACACATTGGCCCAAATTGCCGCCGAGAAAGCCGGGATCCTGAAGCCCGGAACGCCCGCCATCATCGGGCCGCAAAAACCAGATGCCGCGCAGGTGATCGAAGCGCGCGCGGCGCTTCTGGGCGCCCCATTGCTGGTTTATGGGCAGGACTGGACCTGTTACCAGGAGCATGACCGGATGGTGTTTCAATATGCCGGCGGACTGCTTGATCTGCCCTTGCCGGCGCTTGTTGGCCAGCATCAGATTGCCAATGCGGGCGCGGCCATTGCGGCGGTGCTGGCGCTTGCGGATTTTCGAATTGATAATGACGCCATCGCGCAGGGCTTGCGCCGCGTTGAATGGCCGGCGCGTTTGCAGCGGCTGGGCAGCGGCCCGCTATTGCAGCTGCTTCCGGCAGGGTCGGAATTATGGCTGGACGGCGCGCACAATCCCGCAGCCGCCGCAGTGGCCGCCAGCGCGCTGGCTGAACTGGAAGAGCGCCATCCGCTGCCGCTCTATCTGATCAGCGCAATGCTGACAACGAAAGACACACAGGGATTTTTTGCCGCATTCAATGGGCTGGCGCGGGAAGTGCGCACGATTTCCCTGGACGGCGAAGCAAATATCATGCGTGCGGATACGCTGGCAGACGCCGCCAGGCAGGCAGGGCTAGCCGCACATGCAGCGGACAATCTGCCCCAGGCGCTTGCCGATATTGCCAGCCTCAGCCCGGCGCCGCCACGGGTGCTTGTTTGCGGCTCGTTATATCTGGCGGGCCATGTGCTTACACTGAACGAAATCTAGCACTGAACGAAATCTAGGCGGCGGCGGAGGCTTCAATTTTGGCGCCGGGTGCTGCGATGAGCGGCAGGGTCACTGTAAAGACTGTGCCCTGTCCTTCGAGGCTTTCAACGGTAATTTCGCCGCCATGCAAGCGCACCAATTCCTGTGCCACGCACAGACCAAGCCCGGTCCCGGCGATGCCAACGGATGTCTGGGCGCGGAAGAATCGTGAAAACATCCGCGGCAGATCTTCTTTTGCAATACCAATTCCGTGATCCGTGACGGTGATAAACACCCGGTCATTATTGCGCCAGCCGTGAACATAAATTTCACAATTATGCGGCGAATATTTGATGGCATTGGACACCAGATTGGTCATCACCCGTTCCAAAGCATTGCGATCTGCGATGATATGATCCGGTAATTCCGCGAGATTGCACAATATATGGTGGGTTGCGGAAATTTCCTGATGGGATTCGCAAACCTCCTGTATCAATTTGCGAAGGTCACACTGTGCAGGCGTTACCTCGACCATTCCCGCGTCCAGACGCGCCGCGGTCAATGTGCTGTCAATCAGGCTGGTCATACGGCTGACGGCGTTACGAATTTTCTCACACCGCTTTATGACTCTTTCCGCAGTAAGCCCCTGTGGATTGGCGCATAATAATTGCGTGGACCCGTCAATAATTGCCAAAGGCGTGCGAAATTCGTGTGACGCCATGAATACGAATTGCCGGTGCGTATTGTTCAGCTCTTTTTCTTTTTCCAGCGCAAGTTGCAATTCCACCGCCTGGGCTTGCAAGACGGCCTCCTGCTGTTTATAGCGGGTGATATCAGAATGCAGAATGATGATGTCGCCGCCGGGGGTCTGTGCGCGGTTGATTTTCAGCCATGTCCCATCCGCACGCTCAATCTCATCTTCAGTGATGCCCTGCTGAAGCCTTTCAAAGCATTGCAGCCACCTTGATTTTTCCAATTCGCTCATGGCGGACTTGACAAGGTTTGCGCCAACCTCTTCGAGCGCATCCCCGGGTTTTGCGGGCGGGATCACATTGGGGTGCAGTGTGTGCATGCGTTCGTTTAACATTACCACGCGCCGTGAACTGTCAATCAGACAGAAACCATCCTGAATGGCGTTGATGGCGGCCGTCAGCCGCGCCTCGGTATTTTTTATGTCCTGGATCTGGGCATCGACTTTTTTTTCCAGCCTTATCCGGTGACGGCGCAGTTCTGTTTCGGCCTGCACCCGGGCGGTTATATCAGTCATCGATCCGGCAAGGCGCAGCAATTTTCCATTCTCATCCCGTTCGCTTACCGCCTTACCCTGAAACCAGTGATATTCGCCATAATGGCCGCGAATACGATATTCCAGTTCGACAGTGTCTGCGCCACTGGCAGAGAAGCTGTTCAAAACCTCAGTGACGGCCGGTAAATCCTTAGGATGAATTTCCGCAAGATAGCCCTTGCCGGTGGTGGGGACTTTTTCATCGCTCCACCGGAGGATTTTTTTGAAATGCCCGGAGAGATATAATTTATCCGTTGTGACATCCAGTTCCCAGACGCCGCTCTCGGTTCCGCGCATGAACGATTCATAATGCTTTTGCATTTCCTGAAGCCGGGCCTGCATCCTGGGTGCGTCCAGCATCAGCTGGATATTTTTCAACCATCTGCGGCTTAGGGCCTGTATCTGTCCAATAAAAAAATAGCCGGGACTTTTGCTTGACATGCCTTCAACTTTTAATAGTTGTTAATAATATAATTCAATCATAAATATATTAATATTTAATTAACTCTACTTTAATCTATTTGAAATATATTTACACTACTATAAGAGGTATTATTTCCTGTGCAGATCTGGAGAGCGGGCCTATGGCAAAGATTCTATGCGTCGAAGACGAGCCGGCAATTCGGGAAGATATTGTTGAGGCGCTTGAAATGCAGGGGCATGAAATCGTAGAGGCGGAGAATGGGCGTGAGGGCCTCGAAGCCATTTTGCGGGAGCGGCCGGATCTGACGATTTCCGATATTACCATGCCGATGATGGATGGGCTCGGACTGCTGGGCGAGATCCGGGCGCATCATCCGGAATTTGCCGATATGCCGTTTTTATTTCTTTCCGCGCTTGCGGACCGCAAGGATCAGATTACCGGCCGCGAACTGGGCGCCGACGAATATCTGACCAAGCCGGTGGATTTTGAGCTGATGCATGTGGTTGTCAAAGCCAAATTACGGCAGGTGCAGCGCATGCAGGAACATAAGGATCGCCAATTATTGAAAATGTATGGAGCCCTGACCAATATGCCCATTCTTGAAAAGGAAATAAAACAGCAGCAGCAGCAGCTTTCCGGTAAAAGGCTGAATATTATCTGCGTGGCCGCCGATGATCTGGATCTGACAGAGATGACGGACATGATCAAAGCGTCCGGCCATGCTCTGTACTGTATGAAAAGCGGCCGCAAATTTATCGAAGCCGCAGACATTCTGGCCCCCGATCTGCTGCTCATTACTTTCAACACCGGCGACCTGCAGGCGCCGATGGTCATGAAGGCCTTGCTGGAACAAGGCAGCACCCCCTGCCAGAAAATATTGCTGGTGCCGCCCTCAATACCGGATTTTCCCGCCATGGGCACATTGCCAACCTTTGATCTGCATATGCGCCTCCCGGTGGACACCGGGGAATTGATGCAGCAGATCGACCGGTTAAGCCAGCAGCTCAAAGACACAGAAGACCTGCTGGAAGCAAGCTAGAGCGAGATGATTTTAGTTTGAAGCCCCCAAACTCGGTGTCACCCCGCACTTGTTGCGGGGTCCAGGGCCCCAAACACAAGCTTTACTTTGTGGCTCCTGGACCCCGGAATAAATCCGGGGTGACAAGTTGAGAGATAGGTGCGCTTCTATACGATCACAAATTGCTCTAAACCCCGCTATTCGCCCACCTGCAATAATTTGCCGGTGCGGCGCGCGGATTTGAGGCAGGCGAGAAACCACCAGCAGGCAGCGGCCAGATAGGCCGCGTTCAGCGCCAGCGCCATGAATAGCAGATCATACCGGATTTTATGATCGATCATGATGGCGCGCATCCCCTCGAACACATAGGAAGGCGGCAGGCTCCAGGAAATCCACTGTACCCATTCGGGCAGGATGGCGACGGGATAATACACCGCGCACAGCGGCGCCAGGCCGAAAATCAGCGCCCAGGCCAGGCTTTCCGCCCCCATGCCGTAACGCAGCACCAGCCCCGACACCAGCAGCCCCATCGACCAGCCGGCCATGATCAGGCAGACAAAAAACGCCACCAGCATCAGCCCGAGGCTGTACACATTAAATCCGAAAAACCACACCGCCAGCAAGGTTGCGGGGAAAATGCCAAACACCGTGCGCAGCACGCTCATCGTCAGCAGCGCATAGATAAATTCGCGCGGGCGCAGCGGGCTGACTAGCAGATGCCCCAGATTGCGCGACCAGATTTCCTCAAAAAAGGACAGCGCAAAACCCATCTGTCCACGGAACATCACGTCCCACAGCATGACCGCGCCGAGTAGCACGCCAAAGGCCTGCGCGAAAAAACTGCTATTTTCATGCAGGAACGAGGTGATGAAGCCCCACATCACCATTTGCAGGGTCGGCCAGTACCACAGGTCCAGCACCCGCGGCCACGACCCGATGATCAGATAGACATAGCGCAGCACCATGCCCGCCACCCGGTGCGGCGCGCTGTCGCGCTGGGCGATGGGGGCGTGGCTGCGCAGCGCGGGCCGGGGCTCCATATTCATGAATTAATCCAGCTAGCATTCAAGTTGAATCGCTTGATCTCGTCTTTAAAATTGACCCTCACCCCGCCCCTCTCCCTTACAGGGAGAGGGAGGAGTTTTCGGCAATTGCCCTCCTCCCCCTGAAAGGGGGAGGTTGGGAGGGGGTCAATGGGTAGACCTGAAATCATACCACCTTAATCAGTATTCTGATCATCCTTTCAGGATGGATTTTCCGGCGTAACGCGCCGCGGTTCCCAGAATTTCCTCAATGCGGATGAGCTGGTTATATTTCGCCACCCGGTCGGAGCGCGCCAGCGAGCCGGTTTTGATCTGGCCGCAATTGGTGGCGACCGCCAGATCGGCGATGGTCGCATCCTCGGTTTCGCCGGAACGGTGCGACATCACGGCGGTATAGCCCGCCTTATGCGCCATGTCGACCGCCTCCAGCGTTTCGGTCAGGCTGCCGATCTGGTTGACCTTGACCAGAATCGAATTGGCGGTGCCGCGCGCTATGCCGTCTTTCAGCCGCGCCGAATTGGTGACGAACAAATCATCGCCGACCAGCTGCACCTTTGCGCCCAGCGCATCCGTCAGCGCCTTCCACCCGGCCCAGTCATCCTCGGCCATGCCATCTTCGATCGAAATAATGGGATAGCGTTTCACCAGATCGGCGTAATAGGCGACCATGCCTGCGCTATCCAGCATCTTGCCCTCGCCCGCCAGAACATATTTCCCGTCTTTGTAAAATTCGGTCGATGCCGCATCCAGCGCCAGATATATATCGGCGCCCGGCTTGTAACCGGCCTTCTCGATCGCCTTCATGATAAAATCAAGCGCTTCGGTGGCGGAACCCAGCGCCGGGGCAAAGCCGCCTTCATCGCCGACATTGGTGTTGTGGCCCGCATCTTTCAGCCCGGATTTGAGCGTGTGAAACACTTCCGCCCCCATGCGCACCGCCTCGGCGATGCTGCTTGCTGCCACCGGCATGATCATGAATTCCTGAATATCGATGGGATTGTCGGCATGCGCGCCGCCATTGATGATGTTCATCATCGGCACCGGCAGGGTGCGCGCCAGCGGCCCGCCCACATAACGAAACAGCGGCAGCTCCAGCTCGTTTGCGGTCGCTTTCGCGATGGCCAGCGACACGCCCAGAATGGCGTTGGCGCCCAGGCGCGATTTATTGGGGGTTCCGTCCAGATCGCACATCATCCGGTCGAGCAGGATCTGCTCTTCGGATTCCATGCCCGACAGCAGATCGAACAGCTCATTATTCACGGCGGCGACGGCCTGTTGCACGCCCTTGCCCTTGTAGCGCGGGCCGCCATCGCGCAGTTCCACCGCCTCATGCGCGCCGGTAGATGCGCCGGAGGGCACGGCAGCCCGGCCCATGGCGCCGGATTCCAGAATGACATCGACTTCGACCGTCGGATTGCCCCGGCTGTCGAGAATTTCACGGCCTTTAATGTCAATGATTGCAGTCATGAATGGACCGGCCCCTTCGCTGATATATGGTCTGTGGAATCACACACTGTTCATAGCTGAAGGCTGCGCAAATGTCATCGCAGCCGTTCAAGCCGGTTGAAATTTCAGTGTGGAAAGCAGGTCAGCGGCTGCCGGTTTCGTTGCCAGGAAACGGCGCGAACGGAAAGGGCGGCGTGTCCTTGAGAAACACCATGAACGCAAGCACTTCGCCGAGATAGCTCAGCAAATTTTCGCAAAAATGTGCGATTTCCTCATTTTTTGACTTGTGCACGGCGTAGTAGACAAATTGCACAATAGCCAGCAGAACAAGGGCATTAAAGGTGAAATAGCCAAGCACGCCGACACCTAATGCATAAAGCAGCCGCACCCGCAAGGGTTTCCCGGCCAGACTGTCCCCGCCCGCGCCGGAATAAGCGGCTCTATCCAGATAACTCATTTTCAGTAAATCCCGTTTCAGAATGACGTTATGACGTTACCGCTCTATATAGTTATTATCAGATCGAAGTATAAAAAATATTAAGCGCCAGTGACGCCGGTCACTTTTTTATTTTTTACAAATACGCCGATCAGCACGGCTCCGGTGACAAAGCCGCCTATATGGGCATCCCAGGCGATCAGCATAACAACTTCGCCAACCTGGATGCCGCTTAGCCCGAAAATGACATTCACCAGCAGCCATATCCCGCTCATCGACAGAAAACTGCGATCATAAAGCGGTAGCAGACGGATCGGCCTGCGGCCTTCGGGGCCAAGATCCTGCTTTCGCCCCCCCATAACATCCTCAAGCGGAAATCGGAAAGCGGCCCCCATCATGCCCGAAATGGCGCCAGAGGCCCCGATCATCGGCGTCAACCCGCCCATATCCGCCACCACATGCACAAGCGCCGCACTGGCCGCACAGATCAGGTATAGCGATAAAAACCGGGCAGTTTCGATTTTACGCACGACGGCGGTTCCAAACGCCAGCAGCCAGGCGCTATTTATCGCCAGATGGGTATAGTCAGCATGCAGAAAAGCATAGGTAATGAAGGATGGGATGGCGGACCAGACGCCGCCAGGAAACGCCGACACAATGTCCGGCATATATCGCGCCGGCAAGATGCTGAACATATTAAGTGTGAACTGGTTATATGCAGGCGAAATAAGGCCGCGCATCACATGGATGCCAACTAAAAGGGCGATTAATATCAGGATTATTCTGGGAACAAAAAAAATGGGCTGCCGGTCGCC